>Ga0172371_10000409_pt1 | contig 65827 bp, 57 predicted proteins | sample Lak12m_FD_114543 | JGI IMG/M metagenome (GOLD analysis project Ga0172371, IMG submission 114543) | Freshwater microbial communities from Kabuno Bay, South-Kivu, Congo - kab_022012_12m | ecosystem: Environmental > Aquatic > Freshwater > Lake | place: Democratic Republic of the Congo: South-Kivu... | reverse complement strand
TTTAACCACGTTAGTTTGGAGTATAACCATTCTGGTTATACTCCAAACTTCACGTCTTTGCGTTGGCAGCCGCCCTGGCTGCCGCGCAAAGTTAATTTTGCACGGACTTTGGTGCAAAATTAAGGTAATAACAAGTCTATATTGTATTTTTAAGATGAAGGCGTTATTGTGAAAACAGTAGATTTAGTAAGTATTATAAACGGAAAGGAGGCTGTGCGATATGTCTAATGTGATTGGAAGCCGTTTTATTGTAACGACTTTTGGCGAATCGCATGGTCCATCTGTTGGTGCAGTCATTGATGGTTGTCCTGCGCGGCTTAAGTTGACGGAGAAGGACATACAGGCACAATTGGATCGACGAAGACCAGGGCAGAGCGGACTGACTTCGTCAAGGGGGGAGCCTGATACGGTCAGGATACTTTCAGGTGTCCAGAACGGAATAACACTTGGATCTCCGATTGCGCTGCTTGTTGATAACAAGGATACGAAGCCGGGGGATTATGCTGGACTGGCAGATGTTCCGCGTCCTTCGCATGCGGATTTAACATACAGGATTAAGTACGGGATTCTGGCCAAGAGCGGTGGCGGCAGGGCAAGTGCCAGGGAGACCGTGGGCCGCGTTGCTGCCGGCGCCGTTGCCGAGAAACTGCTGAAAGATCGTTTTGGAATTGAAATAGTGGCATGGGTAAGTTCTGTTGGTGAAATAGACGCGCCCTGCCTTACGGAACAAACGATACGGCGGATAGATGTTGATCGTAACGATGTCCGGTGCCCTGATGAGAAGAGTGCCCGGAAGATGTTCGCCCTGATAGAGCGTATGGCCAGGCAGCAGGATTCTGTTGGAGGAATGGTAACGTGCGTATGCCGAAATGTTCCAGCCGGCTGGGGCGAGCCTGTTTTTGGAAAGGTTACCTCGCTTCTGGCAGGCGCCATGCTGTCCATCCCTGCATCCAAGGGGTTTGAGATAGGCTCAGGTTTCTCCAGTGCGCGCATGCGCGGCTCACTGCATAACGATGTGTATGTAAAGAAAGGCAAAGTCCTGGGCACAGTTACCAATCGCAGCGGAGGAGTACAGGGAGGCATTACGAATGGCGAACAAGTTGTTTTCCGTGTGGCATTCAAGCCTCCGGCTTCGATAGGCCGGCCCCAACGGACTTCTGATTACAGGGGCAAAAGGGTGATTCTTGAAGTCAAGGGGCGTCACGATCCATGTGTGGTTCCGCGGGCTGTACCGGTTGTGGAGTCCATGGCTGCCATTGTGCTGGTGGATTTAGCGCTGATGGCAGGATGAAATGGGCACGGCTGGAAATTTCGAAATCCTGAAGGCGGATCCACATTCCAAGGCGCGTCGGGGAAGATTGATGACGTTACACGGCGCGGTCGAGACGCCCGTATTTATGCCTGTTGGCACCCAGGCGGCGGTTAAGGCGCTCTCCCCGGAAGAACTTAAGGGCCTCGGGTCCAATATAATCCTGAGTAATATCTACCATCTGAATGTCCGGCCCGGCATTGATGTTATTGAGAGTTGCGGTGGTTTGCACCGTTTCATGGGATGGGACAGGCCGATCCTGACTGATAGCGGGGGGTACCAGGTTTTCAGTCTTGCGAAGCTCAGGAAGGTGAAAGAGGATGGCGTTGAGTTTAATTCCCATTTTGACGGGAAACGAATTTTTCTCGGGCCGGTAGAAGCGATGGATATCCAGCGCCGGATAGGGACCGATATAGCAATGGTTTTTGATGAATGTGTGCCATATCCCTGTGATCGTGATTACGCTTGTCAATCAGTGGAGAAGACCATAGTATGGGCCGCTTTATGTGCTGAGCAGCCTCGTGCAAATGGGCAATTACTGTTCGGTATTGTCCAGGGAAGCGACTATCCGGACTTGCGTGAGAGATGTGCCAGGGAACTCACTGCCATCGGGTTTGACGGCTATGCAATTGGAGGGGTGAGCGTTGGCGAGCCGGAAGATGTCCTTAAGAGGGGTATTGAGCGAAGCGTTAGTTTCATGCGCGATGAAAAGCCGCGCTATTTGATGGGCGTTGGTAGAATGGACCAGATACTTGAGGCTGTTGCGCTTGGCGTGGACATGTTTGATTGCGTGATGCCGACGCGGCTGGCCCGGAATGGAACAGCTTTTACGAAAGGCGGCAAGTATCCGGTAAAAGCCGGGGAGTACAGGCAGGATACCAGGCCGATAGAGGAAGGTTGCGCGTGTTATGCGTGCGCCAGTTTCTCAAGGGCATATGTCAGGCATTTGTTGAATGTTAACGAGATACTGGGCGTGAGGCTGTTAACGGTTCATAATATTTACAGGTATATGCGGTTCATGGATGAGATAAGGACATCGCTTGATAACGGTACATTTGGCGATTTGAGGAAAGAGTATTCGGCTGGCTGGAGCGAGGATTCAGCAGCAAGCAGGGCAAAAGGAGATAACTGATGAATGAAGTTCTGGGTTTGATTACAATCTTGGCGCAGGGAACCCCGGGGCAGGGTGGAGGCAGTCCGCTTTCCCTTCTTCCCATGATGATAATATTCCTGTTGATCATGTATTTCATGATGATTCGTCCCCAACAGAGGAAGGAAAAAGAACGCATCAAGATGATTGAAGCGATTAAAAGTGGTGACAAGGTGATGTTCTGTGGTGGTATCCTCGGGATTGTCGCTAATGTAAAAGACAGTACATTTATCTTGAAGATTGCAGACAACGTCAAGGTGGAAGTTGCTCGCGGCGCTGTTATGAAAGTGCTTGAAAAAGACGAAAAAATTACAACTGAAGATAAGAAGTAACCGAGTCAGGGGAGTAGCAAGAAATGGACAAGAATGCTGTCTGGAAATGGGCAATACTGGTTGTGCTGGTTTTTGGTTCGTTCATGGTCGTCTGGCCGCCCAGTGAAAAGATTACGCTGGGACTGGATTTGAGGGGTGGGACAAGCTTTACGCTTGAGATTGATCAAGGTGTCCTTTCCAAGCAGATCAAGGAGGAGGCAGGCAATCTTTCTCCAGCCGAGCTTGAGAAGAAACTTCTTTCTGCAAGAGATCAGGGTGTAGAGCGCGCCCTGGAAGTTATCCACAACCGGATTAATGGCCTTGGAATATCTGAACCGGTCATATATCCCGAAAGGTCGACGGGGCGTATCATCGTCCAGCTTCCGGGTGTTGACGATAAGAAAAGAGAAGAAGCGATCGATCAGTTAAAGAGAGTTGCCTACCTTACTTTCCGCATGGTCCACGAGGAGAACACCAAGCTTGTTGATGATTTGTTTGACAAGAAACTTGCTCCTGAAGGCTACATAATTGTCGAGGCCACCAAGTATGAAAGGGCGATGAATTTTTACCAGAGGGACACGAATGCGATTCCTGAATCGGCAATTGATGATTCGTATCGTGACCGCCTTAAGAAGTTTAATGCTCCTCCCGGGTACGATTTCATGCTGGAGCGGGCCAACGCCAGTGGGCGCGAATTATTTACCCCGGTTTTTGTGAGCATACGTAAAGAATTGACCGGCGACATGCTTAAGAGTGCGGGAAATGAAATTGATCCGCTTACCGGCAAGCAGGAAGTGTTGCTGGAGTTCAAGGCTGCAGGTGCACGGAAGTTCGAGCGTGTGACCACCGACTACGGGCCAAGGGGTGCGAAGAATCCATCCGACCAGGGGCGTCAGTTTGCGATTGTCCTTGATAGCACGTTGTATTCAGCTCCCGTCATCAAGGAGCCGATCCCAAGCGGCCATGCAAGGATAACCGGTGATTTTACGGCCCAGGAGGCAGCGCGCCTTTCAAATGTACTGAGAGCCGGAGCCCTTCCTGCGCCTATAAAGATCATGGAAACCCGTGTAGTGGATGCGACCCTAGGAGAAGACTCGGTCAGGAGCGGAATTGGCGCCGGTATATGGGGCTGCGTCGCAATCATAATCATGATGGCGTGTTACTATCTTGCGAACGGTCTAATAGCAGATATTGCACTGATCCTAAACGTGGTTTTGCTGCCGCTTGGCGCCATTGTCGTGGCGGGGTTTCTGGGAATGTTTTTTGGCGGCCTTCAGGGCGGGAAGGTGGGGTTACCTGTTCTTACCCTTCCTGGTATTGCGGGTATTGCCCTGTCGATAGGTATGGCAGTTGATGCAAATGTTCTTATCTTTGAGCGCATGAGGGAGGAATTACGCGCAGGCAAGGGGTACCTTGCTGCTGTCGACGCAGGTTTTGACCGTGCGTTTTCCGCTATCTTTGACTCAAACATGACCACCATAATCACGGCAATCATAATGTTTGCGGTCGGATCAGGGCCGGTTCGCGGTTATGCCATTACCCTGACGGCTGGTTTGATCATTAACCTTTATTCCGCAGTCTTCGTGTCAAGGATGTGCTACGACGCGATTGGGTCCCGCTGGCAGAGTACCAAGATCCTGAAAATGTTTTCGATGATAGGCGAGACATCGCTTGACTTTATCAGCAAATGGAAGATTGCGCTGGGAACATCGGTTGCTCTTATCATTGTTTCCTGGGTCTTGATGTTTGCGCACGGCTCGAAGAACCTGTCAAGCGTCTTTGCCGTAGACTTTCAGGGCGGAACTTCTTTGATGATGAGTTATCAGCAGGAGGCAGATGTTGAGGCGGTTCGTAAGGCTTTCTCGCAGGGCGGGATAAATGCGACCCCTCAATATCAGCGTGGCATGGGTGTAACTGGTCAGAGTGTCCTTCAGGTTACGGTTGCGAACGCCGAGGAAGGTAAGACTGTCAAAACGATCCTTTCCGAGAAGTTTCCCAAATCATCATTCACTGTAATCAAGCAGGATGACGTCGGACCCCAGGTTGGTAAGGAGTTGAAGTCCAAGGCGTTATGGGCTCTAGGTATTGCCGTTGCCGCCATGATTGTTTATATTGCGTTCAGGTTTGAGTTCGGGTTTGGACTTGGGGCCATTGTTGCTATTGTCCATGACGTTATGATGACAATAGGGATATGTCACCTCTTTGGCTTCCAATTGAATATGACTATTATGGCTGGGGTATTGACTATTATCGGTTATTCGGTGAATGATACGATCGTTATATTTGACCGTATCAGGGAAAATTTACGTCTTATCCGGAACAAGAGCTTTGTAGAAATCTGCAATTTAAGCGTCAATCAGACCTTGTCGCGGACTCTTTTGACGAACTCTTACACTCTGGTCTCCGTTCTTTTCCTGTTATTGATGGGTGGCGGGGCCATAAAGGACTTCTCGTTTGCAATGCTGGTTGGCATGATCGCCGGAACGTATTCGACGGTCTATATTGCCACGCCTGTAGTACTGCTCTGGCATAAGTTTGAACGGCCTGCGCTGGGGAAGTAAGTGAAGGTCTGGAAAACTGCAGATTCTGACCGGGATCGGGCATTGTTTCTGGCCAAGGAAACAAACTTGCCGATCCCGGTTCTTTATGTCCTTGTATCCCGAGGGATAGATTCTCCTGATTCCATCGAAAAATTTCTTAATCCGAGGCTGAGCGACCTTTCCGATCCTTTTCGTTTGCCGGATATGAGGAAGGCTGTTGACCGCATCAGGCAGGCCATAAAAGCAAGGCAACAGATTGTTGTGCATGGTGATTTTGACGCTGACGGTGTTACCAGCACGGCGCTCATGGTGAAAGTCCTGAAGGAACTTGGAGCGGAGGTAGCGGCTTTTCTGCCTGATCGGATCAGGGAGGGATACGGTCTTACCCGGAAGGGACTGGAGAGATGCTTATCTTCCCGCAGAGCAGATCTGATCATTACTGTTGACTGCGGTACAAATGCAGAAGCAGCCCTTAAATGGGCAGCAGAAAAGGGTGTCGATGTTGTAGTGACGGATCATCACGAGGTTTCCGGCACGACAAGTCCTGTGGTTGCGGTTGTAAATCCAAAACTTATCAGTGACGCCAGGACTGAGGTCCTGGCAGGTGTTGGTGTTGCGTTCAAGGTTTGCCATGCATTGATAAAAGACGGTATCGCAAACGGCGACAAGGAAGTCTCAGGAATAGATTTGAGGAACTATCTTGATTATGTTGCGGTCGGAACGGTTGCCGATGTTGTGCCGCTTACAGGAGAGAACAGGATCCTTGTACGCCATGGTTTGTCGCGTATAAACGAAACAAGCAGTCCTGGGTTGAAGGCTCTTATTGAAGTCTCGGGAGTTAAAACATCGATTGACAGTTATCATCTCAGTTTTATCATCGCTCCACGGTTAAATGCGGCGGGACGCATGGGAGCGGCAGAGCCTGCTCTTGAGCTGCTTCTGACTGATGATGTGAACCGATCAACGGAAATATCGGAGATACTGGACGCGTTAAACACTGAACGCAGGCGGCAGGAAGAATCCATTTCCGATGAAGCAGCCGGAGAAATACAGTCATATTTTGACGTGAAGAAGACCGCTGGAATTGTCACGGGCCGGGAGGGCTGGCATGTCGGGATTATTGGAATTGTCGCATCCGGAATTTGCGGGAAATACAACAGGCCGGTGGTTGTAGTCGGATTCGATAAGAATGGTGATGGCCGCGGTTCGTGCCGCAGCATTGAAAGTATTGATATAGTTGACGTGTTAAATGAATGTTCCGATCTCCTTGTGTCGTACGGTGGACATCGCATGGCCGCAGGACTTTCAATCAAACAAAGCAATTTCGAGGAATTCAAGAGGCGATTTAATGAGTCCTGCAGGGCGAGGCAGCAGGATACTGATCTGGAAGTACGTCAGCGTGTGGATGCGTGGATTGACCTCAGGGAATGCGATGACAGGCTGTTTGAGGCTTTACAGCGGTTGAAGCCTTTTGGGCTGGGTAATCCGGGCCCTGTATGGGGCACCAGGGCTGTTAATGTTGTCGGAACTCCCCGAAAAGTCGGTAATGGGCATTTGAAAATGACGGTTGCCGTGGGTGGGACTCAGATAGATACCATAGCGTTTAACATGGGGGAGATGGAAGTACCGGAAGGTCCTATAGATATCCTATACGGGCTTCAGGAAAACGTCTACATGGGCCGCCGATCACTGCAGTTGAATATCAAAGACTTCCGTGCGGCACGCGTTGATCAGGATAGAGTCCCCAACCGTCGGTAACGTTCCGGGTATCAGATATGTAATCAACTTCAAGTTTTTGTTCTTGCAATTGGATGCACGGTTAAATACACATACACACTGCAGTACATTTAAAGGAGACATAATGCCAAGGATTTGTGAAATTTGCGGTAAGGGTACTCAGAGAGGCAATTCTATAGTTCGCCGCGGTAAGGCAAAGAAGCAAGGCGGCATTGGTTTGCACACGACGGGGATAAATCGTCGTGAGTTTCGAGCCAATTTGCACCGGATTCGGGCCATCAAAGATGGACGGAAGGTCAGGTTGACCGTGTGTACTTCATGCATCAAGGCAGGAAAAATAACAAAGGCATGATTAAGGTCTTGCGGCAAGAGGCGTGGTCATGAGTGATGTGGTACAGAGTCTTGTGGATATCAAAGAAACGGATATTGTTTTCGATTGCCCTCATTGCGGGAAAAGCCTTGCGATAGACTGCCGCGGGGCGGGCTTGATGATCCCGTGCACAGATTGCGGTAACAATGTCCAGGTTCCCATTCCTGATGGAATGGAGCTTTCTGATGTAGACAGTTCCGAGGAGGAGAAGGAGTCCCGGATCGTTAATCTTCGCCGCACACTTTCATCAGCCGAGACCCGCATAAAGCATCTTGAAGCAGAAGTTGAAGAGCTTTTACTGCGGCGTGACGAGCTGGAAAAGGTCCGCACCGACAATATGTTCCGTTTTGGAACCATTCTCGAGAAGACCGGCGTGATACAGAAGTGCCTTGAAGATATCGCGGTTGCGTTAAGCCGTATTTCTGAATCAGCCAAGTCCAACAGTTGAAGCCTCAGCGCTCAAGAGCATTAAGCAGATTCTTTTCAATTGTCTTCCATGAATAATGTTTCAGGACATATTCTCTTCCTGCATTGCCCATGGCCGTCCTCAAGGCTTCATTGTTGAGGAGCAGAAGCAGTTCTTCTTCGAACTCCGGATAAGAATGGAACCACATTCCTCCGTTACTTTTCATACATTGGTATTTTAGTACTTCGCTCTTTCCGTGAACCAGGACTGGAGTCCTGGCCAGCCATGATTCCATGATAACAATGCCGAAACTTTCGTTGGTAGAAGGATGACAGAATGCCAGGGCGCCTGCCATGGCATTCTGTTTCTGCTGTTCATCAAGGAACCCCATGTCGAGTACAGAACCGGACAGTCTGGCGGAAACATCGACGGTTCCCGTACCTGTAAGCACGAGTCTTATATCGCGGCCTGTACGATCTCGAAAAGCTTCCAGATAGTCAAGCAGCAGCGGGGTGCCCTTGAGGAGTTCACGACGGCCTGAATATATCAGGTAGGGTTGTGCCAGGTTGTGGCGAGTACGGAACGAATTGCCGTCAGATTCGAAGTCGCTCATGCCCATACCCACAACGGCTGACACGGCCGGTTTCATGCCGTAGAGACGGAACGCCAGGTCCCGTTCCGGTTCTGAATTGAACATAAAACCATGGACTTTGTTGAACATCTCGCGGAATGCAGCCAAACGGGCGAAGGCCTCGTCATGAAGGCATGGAACCAGGAGTGTTTTTCCTGGATAGAGCAATGAAGCGAAATATGTCAGGCCGAAAAGGTATGGTCCCATGATGATACGGTCGTAATCCCTGCCGTGCTGCCTGAGGTGATCCATGAGGGCCCTGCTGTTGACATTATTCTTGAGCCAGACCGTTTCTTCCTCCTGTGAGAAACGGGCTGAAGATACCGCCCTCTGGGCCTGAAGGAATGCAGGGATGTCGCGGTCTGAATCAACGGGGAAGAAGTGGACTTCAATTCCATCCATGATTTTAGTGCCGGATGGCACTTCGTTCTCCCAGGTATAATGATTCCTGGCGCATGTTGTCAGGAATGAGACCTTATAGCCGGCAGATACAGCGTGAATTGCCAGGTTCTTCAGGAGTGTTTCTGCCCCGCCGACAGTTGGGCCTTCCGGGAAGCGGGGAGAAACAAAGGCTATATTGCGGGGCTGAGGTGTCACTTTTGGACGTCTTTCGATTCCAGTTTAGCGATGCGATCTTCGAGATGTTTGATCTTATCACTGTAACGTTCTTCCATACTTTCAACTGCAGAGAGGAAGATGGCATTTGTCTGGTTCTGCTGGGACCACAGGCGGTAAGTATAGAATTTCAGCAATTTCCAGATGAGTTTCTTAAGCGATACAAGTAAACCGCTGAACAGGGTGCGGCGTTCGTGTATTTCAAAATCGTTGATGTCGACCTGGATGGCGTCATTCAGGCATTCAAGGTAAAATTTCAGGAAATTCTCTTCATTCTTCAGGTTTGCGATGTTCGTGCGTTCAGCGCGGGCAATCCTGGCATCGGTATATGCGCCGTTCTTAATTTTCTCGGAAACAGCCGCCTGTATTTCGGCGACTATTTTGCCGGTGTTGATTCCGTCGGCGCCTATTTCGAAAATTGCGTTGTTCATTTATATCCGCTCCATTTCCGGGAATCAGTCCAGGATATCAAGCCGCTGCATGAAATAGTTTGTTCTTTTCTCCTGCCCAATAGTGCTTATGGGGCCATGTCCTGGATAGACACTAGTATCGCCGCGGAATTCTGCAAGTACTTTCAGCGAAGCCTGTAGCTCACGCGGATTCCCCCCGGGGAGGTCTGTACGGCCTACTGAGCCGGCAAAAAGGGTATCGCCGCTGAAAAGAGCTTTATAGGCTGGAAAATGAATGCAGACGCCACCCGGCGTATGGCCCGGGGTATGGATTATTCTGTATTCCATGCCGGCACTGGTTTGAGTGGTGTTGTCCTTCAATTTCAGCATTGTTGTGGCGGGTTTCCTTGGCAGGGGGTAAAATGGCGGCATCTGGTTGGCCGGATTAAACACCCATTTGAGATCCTCATCATGGATACCGACCGGCGCGGGCATTGCCTTGCACATGTCGGCAACAGCTGAAGTATGATCGTAATGGCCGTGAGTCAGCAGGTACAATGAGGCGGTGAGCTTGTTGTCGGCGAGGAATTCCAGGATATTGCCTGAGTCTGCGCCAGGATCAATGACAATGGCATTTGGAGGCATGGTCCAGATGATAAAGCAGTTCACCTGGAATTCGCCTACAACTATCGTTTCGATATGCATGTAACGTAAACCTTAGTATGGCGACTGAGGCAAAGCCAAGAACAAATTATTAGCCGATCGGGTAAGGTTTCTGCTATAAGATCCTGATTATGCGTATTCTTGTTACAGCGGGACCGACACGTGAAGCCATAGACCCGGTGCGTTTCCTGAGTAACCGTTCAACCGGCAGGATGGGATATGCTGTTGCGAGCGTCTGCAGGAGGCGCGGGCATAAGGTTGTGCTTGTTACGGGGCCCGTATCACTCAAGCCGCCAGTTGGTGTCAGGGTTATACGGATTGAATCGGCTGCGGAAATGCTGAAAGCGGTCAGGAAATGGGTTTCCTGGTGTGATGCGCTTGTAATGGCGGCCGCAGTTTCTGATTTCAGGCCAAAAGCGGTGAGCAGGGAGAAGTTGAAGAAACGCAGTGCGCCGGAATTGCTGGTTCTGAAGAAAACCCAGGATATTCTCAAGACAGTGAGGGGGTTAAAGAAACATCGCATATATGTCGGCTTTGCAGCTGAAACGTCCAATCTTATCCAGGAGGCCGGGCGGAAACTCCGGGAGAAGGGCGTTGACCTTGTAGTTGCAAATGATGTGACAAAGAAAGATTCAGGGTTTGGGACAGAGACAAACAGGGTTGTGTTTGTGACGGCCGGAGGGAATGTGAAGAGGTTTCCGCTTTTAAAGAAAACGCAGGTGGCAGGCAGGATTCTCGAATGGATTGAGGCAAATTGTGGAAAGCACTAATGAGCGTTTGAGACGGCAGATAGACTTTGTTGTCGAGATAGACAAGCTTAAGGATGTTTACAGGCAGACGCTGCTTATGAACGGTAAGCGTTATGAGAATGATGCTGAACATTCCTGGCACCTTGCTGTAATGGTTTTCCTTCTGTCCGAATATGCTGAGAATAAACAACTGGATCTGTTCAGGGTTCTGAAAATGGTGCTGGTGCATGATCTGGTAGAGATTGATGCCGGCGATACGTTCTGTTATGACAAAAAGGCCGCTGTTGGCAAGGTGGAGAGGGAAAGGGAGGCAGCCAGAAGAATATTTGCACTGCTTCCCCAGGACCAGGCGGCCTCTTTCCTGGAGCTATGGGAAGAGTTTGAGTCTATGCAGACACCTGAGGCCCGTTATGCTGCGGCACTGGATCGCCTGCAGCCGATCCTGCATAATTACAACACGCAGGGTGCGGCGTGGCGGAAGCACGGGGTTACGTTGGACAGGGTCCTGGACAGGAATAAGCACATAGCTGAAGGGGCTCCGGAACTTTGGAATTTTGCCGAGTCACTTATTAAAGATGCAGAGGAGAAGGGTTACCTTGAGCGGGGAAGCGCGGTTTAATCACCGCCTCGGCCTATCCAATCGCTGGCCATTTTCATAACGCGCTGAAATTCCTCGTTGAAAACCGCAGCGCTTTCCTGGCCTATCCCGATGAGCAATCCTCCCGTTATGCCGCGCAGATAGAAATCATCGGCCACAAAGAAAAGGTAATAAAGTGAATAGAGCGGAACAAGGAAGCACAGGACTCCCTGGAAAACAGAATCCCTGAATGCTTTCACGACTATCATTACGTGGATGGTAATAACAACAATTGGGCCGTAAGTGCGAATCATGTCTGTATTGTCTGCAAGAAATCCGCCGAAATAACGGAGATATGCCATTAATCCTCCGAGGAAAACAAAAATGACCCAACCCCAGATAGGCGGTGACATGTGGAATCGTTCCTTGGGCCGCTTTTTGATGGCGGCCTGCTGGGTGAGCTGCCAGTTGCCACCGACGCCCTGACCTTCAGGGGTCTGGGCTGTTTCTGCGTTTGTTTCCTCGATAGCGGCCTTTTTGGCAGTTGGCTTTGATTTCTGTTTTGGCAACAGGTCGGGTTTCTTGAGGGGCTCACCGCATGCGTGGCATGTCAGGTTTGCCGGATCGGTGAATTCGGAAACCGTTACAGTTTTTGAACATTTCGGGCATGTAATTTGAATGTCTGCCATTAACGGGTCCCCAGTGATTTACTGATGACGTAAATATAAGGGTGACGTGCCTGCTTTGCAAGATGAAACTGAATGGATGAGGATGCTGTATTGACACCTTGCCATCAGGCGAAGAAGTATCTATCGTACAGAGACTATGGAAGATCACTTACGTGATATTGTACAACTGAGTTTTGGAAGCGCCCCGGAGGAAATGCTCAAGAAGTCGCTTGACGCCTGCATTGATCTGTCTGGCGCAAAAGGGGGGTCCATACTGGGGGAAGAGGGGCCATACCTGCAGTTCCTGTTTTCAGATGTAAGCGGTCTTATTGGCGCCAGGGTTCCTTTTGACAGTATTGCCGGTATTACAGTCAATGACAGCATGGTTGTTTATACCTATGCGCCTAAGGACAAGAGGCATTTTACCGGTATTGATGACCAGATCCACCAGGTTACAAAATACCTTTTGAGCATACCGATTCCGTCGGTGCACAGGAATGCCGGCGCCGGTAACCAGGCGAGAAATGCCGGGGCTCTTCAGCTGCTCTTTTCCGACAATATCTTCCCCGGCATGCGGATAGAGGATGGACCGTGCGAAATTCGTGTAGATGTGTTTAAAGAAAGCGCATTCTATCAGGGGAAGCTCAAGAGTATTTTCTGGCTTCTTCCAATAGTGGCGTTTGGCATTGAGGTCGTGCGATTACGGCAGACTTCATACCAGGCGATCCATGAACTTAAGAACAAGCTGATAGCCGGGCTGTCGTGGATAGGATACCTGAAGAATGATATCCGCGAGTGTTCGGCAGGTATTCTCGGACACGAGAATATTGCCGGCGATTTCGAACTTGCCGAAAGTTCGATCAGGGAAGGCGCGGAGCTGGCAAAAACATATCTCCAGCTGACCAGGATTTATACTCCCAATTTCATGCCGACTGATGTAAATGATGTCTTGGGCGAGACGGCAAAGTCAGTGCGTGCCCTTGCTGCTGAATTGAAGGTGCCCGATTTTAATATCAAGCTCGATTGTGATAAAGATATTCTGCCGAAGAACCTGGACGGCGGGCAACTGAAGATGGCGTTTTTCAACTTGTGCAAAAATTCGGTCGAAGCGCTTGCGAAGTATAAAGTTCCTGAACCGGTTGTCCGGCTGTGTTCCAGGGGCGTGCATGGGAAGATAGAGCTCGTAATAAGTGATAACGGTCCCGGGATGCCGAAGGAGATCGCAGACAATCTGTTCGTGCCGTTCAAGACGAAAAAAGAGGGCGGGACAGGATTAGGGCTGACAATAACAAAGAAAATCATTGATATTCACGGTGGAACAATAAAGTGCGAGACAGGTTCCACTGGCACGAGTTTCAGGATTGAGCTATAGTTAATCATTGCAGGTGATATACCTGCCGGTGGAGGACGAATTATGGCGGATCTAGAGATAAATGACAGGAATATGGCGGACCAGAGTTACAAGGATGTTCTTGAATCCATCAAGAGGAATTCGGATCCAAACAGCAATACAGTTCTCCTTGTGGACGATGAACGTGGGATACGCATGAAGGTTGCGCGTGATGTGCGCTCTTTCGATCCTGATATCGTGATTTACGAGGCTTCAAATGGCCAGGAGGCGCTGAAGAAACTGGAGGAGATACGTAAGAAATATTACCGTGACCCCCTGTTTATAGTGCTGGATCTTCATATGCCTGTTGTAGACGGGTGGGAAGTCATAAGCCACCTTAAAAAAGAATATGAAGAAAAGGGTAAGACTTCCGGCATCCCGATAATCGTTCTTTCCTCCACGAGCGGTGAAAAGGGTTTGTTTTTGAAATCCAGCATCCATGATGGCAAGTCGGGCTACTGGCCCCTGGTCAGTGTTGCCAAGGAGGTGTGTGCTGACAAGAGCCACTATGATGCAGTGGGGCGGAAAGGCCTTATGGCCTGGCTTGAACATTTTGTTAAAGCGTAATGCCGGAATTTCCAACTAATGGTTACAGCGACAGGCAGGAATAGCGGGCAAGAATGGGTTACATGCCTTTAAGGGCTTCGTCTAACTCTTTTTTCTGTTCAGCGCTGATTTGCTTTATTTGTTCCTTGGCGTCCTGTCCATGTTTAACCTGCGTTTTGCCGGTGAAGCCGTCAATTGCAGTTTGTGCCGTGGAACTTGCCTTATTTTTTTGACTGTCGCCGGCAGGTTTCTCCTTTTCGCTGCTGCCGCATCCGGTCAATGCGCAGGCAATCAGAATTACCATGAGTACTTTCATTTCATTCTCCTGTTTGTCTCATGCGGTGAACGAATCCGCCTGAAGAACACTGTTCTGGTCGAGTGTTTTGCGCACTGTGGTCAGCAGGTGATCGGCTGTAAACGGCTTCTGAATGAATCCCCATGCGCCCCGTTCAAGGGTCTTCCTGACATAGTCACGGGAAAAACCTGAAGTCATGATTATTGAAGCAGTTGGGTTTAAAGCGAGGATCTTCTCGAGAACCTTCCTGCCGTCTGTACCAGGCATGACCAGGTCGATAATCGCGAGATCTATTTCGTCCGCATGTTTTGCGTACAGTTCAATTCCATCATCGGCGCTTGTAGTTGCGTGAACGTTGTAGTCGGCATTCCTGAGGATTGCCGCATTTTTCTCAAGGAGAGGCTTGGAGTCATCGACGATAAGGATTGTTTCAAGTGTGACCTTTGCAGACCTGGTCGTCATCCTGGCCGGTTGAACCCTTGCCTTGCGCATGAAAAGACGAATGCTTGTGCCATGATCGGGGCGGCTCCTGATCTTGATGAATCCGCCCCAGCGTTCAATAAAGCTCTTTACCACTGTAAGTCCCAGCCCGGAACCGGCGCCGGCCGGCTTAGTGGTGAAAAAAGGATCGAATGCACGCATAAGCACATCTTTTGTCATCCCGACGCCGCTATCGCGGAGACGCAGGACTGCAAATGAGTTCTTACCGGAAACAGTTTCGGCGGCATCGATTGCCACGGTTCCTCCGTTTGGCATGGCATCAATGGAATTGAGAAGGAGGTTGATGAGGCAGTCGACCAGCTGGCGTTCATCTGCCATGATGTGCGGCATGCCTTCGGGGTTGCGAATTTTGAAGGACGTTGTCTGGCTGAGAAGAGATTCCTCAAGTATCTTGACTGCATCCTTCACCACGGTTCCCAGGGAGATTGCCTCAACTTTCATATCGGTACTGGTGTCGCTTATCCTGGCAATGCTCATGAGGTGTTTGGCGAGAATTCCGGCACGCTTGGTTGCCTGGAGAATCCTCAGGGCTTCTTCGTGCGCGCGTGTTTTCGGGATCAGATTGTCTGCTATGGCAGAGGCATGCCCGGATATTGTGCCCAGGGAATCGGAAAAGTCACGTGCGAGGTAGTTAGCCATGTTTGAAATCGCGGAAATTTTCTGCCTGTTAACGTGTTCCTCGTTAAGTTTAAGGCATGCCGTGATATCTGACATGATTGCCAAGTAGCCATGGCCGGCGCTGCGCGGGTTGGCAATGGCAGCAAACGAAGCGTCAACGGGAGTTTCCGCGTTGTCGGCTGATAACGACAGGCATTGCAGGTAATTGACTGATTTTTTGTCATTCTGGAAGCCGTGGGCAGAGGGGATCTTCAATTCCTGTCTATTCTCGCGTCCAAGAAGCCTTACGATTTGAGAGAGGTCTTTGCCCAGGGCAGTTTTCTGTATCCATCCTGTCAATGTTTCGGCAGCGGGATTCATATAGACTATGGACCATTTCTTGTCCGTAACAATGACTGCTTCAGGCAGATTCTGAAGTATCAGATCACAAGGTATACCGCTTTGTTCCATAATCAACAGATTCTTTCCCAGACTTGATAATGATTCCTCATATCAAACAAAGAAATCCGGCCCATTTGTTAAAAATAGTACAATTCAGCAGAAGTACGGTCAAGCACTGACATGAACTGATGCTTTGAAATACAGCGGAGATGGAGCAAATCAAGACTAGAATTCCCTGGAAAGAAGACTCTTTAATCCAAGTCTGAGGGGTATAATAACGCCCGCCGCAGTCAGGACCACAAGCCATATTCCTGCAAAAAGAAGACCGGTGTAAGCCTGGTGAGGGCTTATATGGTGAAGTAATTGGGAGTGAAAGATAAGTCCAAACGGCATTATGGCGGCGAGCATGAAGCCGAGGCAGAGCACAAGATTGAGTGTTCCACCGTACCCGGAGACGATTGCGGAAGGGTTCCGCTGGTTCAGGTCCAGGTATATGGCTCCAAGACCCGTGGAAAGCCCGCAAACGGCAAAGGAGATTGAGCAGGCCAGAGTAAACCCGACGGCCCGAACCACTGGTGCGGCGTTCAGCATCCATGAAGACAGAGTCATCAAGGTAACGCTGATAATCGTCATTCCAGCCACCGAGGCCGTGAACTTGGTCATGAGGATGCGGGACATTTTTGCCGGTGACAGGCCCAGTATCCAGAATCCCTGTCCCTCCATGCTAAGTTGCGGGTATATGAACCTTGATCCCAGGGAGCAGACAACTGCTGATACGCTGAAGACGTTTAGAAAGGCAATGGTATTCCTCCAGTTGTCCGGAAGTATGTGGTATTTGAAAGTGCGCAGGTTTGCGAAATAAATGGCGAGCAAGCCAAAGAATATAAGGGCCTGGGACCATTGCATGGGGTCGCGGAGGAAAGTCCTTATGTCTTTGATGAAGATCGCCCTGGCATCATTAGGGGCAAAGGACAATAGTCCCTGGAGTCCGGCCAGCATGAGGGGTGAACGGTTTTTGTTGGCCGGAGCACCGGTCATGCGCTGCCACCCTTCGTAGAATATCCTGCCGGCCAGCCACTCGATCGCTATGCAGAGCAGCATGGCGGATGAAAGGGTCATTCCAAGGAACATCATTCCACGGAACCATTCGTCCCTGGTCAGTCCTGCTATTCCTTCGGACATCCACCAGCTTGGCAGGAGCGGGTTGGACGCCAAGTTAAGGCCTGGCAGCAGTGATGCCAGATTCATTTCCGACTGCATGGGCAGGGCGCGGTAGCTGTGTATGAAAACAAGAATGGACACTGTGATCAGGGCCAGGGCAAGAATCCCTGCAATCCGCAGTATCCTGCCAAGAGGCGTCCATCGAGCGAAGATCATTGTTATTATTGTTCCCAGCCCGGAACAAAGCGTGAGAAATGGAATTGAGAACAGCAGTGTCCACAGGGCGAAGGCCGGAGAAATCCTTTCGTGCAAGGCGTATGCGCCGACAAACGGGATAATGATAAAGAAGAACGCCCATGATGAAAGAATCGCGGATTCAAAGAATTTATAGAGAACAATCTGGGAATTCCTGAAAGGCCTGGTAATCAGGAAGGGTATTTCCTCGGAACGGTAGATCGTTGCGTACGAAGAAACGATGCTTGATATGACGAGCATCAGTCCCATGCCCAGGAAGAAAACGCTGAAGAGCTTGTTGATGATTATCAGGCCAACGCCTCCCATGCGGTTGAGGAACCTGAATCCGTCGAAGAACATCCAGAACAGGCCTGCCTCGAAGCAGGCTGCAAATGCCAGTGTGAATGCGATTTTCAGCCGGGACTGTTTACGGAGGACAAGTCCCACGTTTTTCGCATGACAAAGCAGCCTGAAGGCAAGTGAAGAACTGGCGGACATCGTTAAGATTACCTTTTCACATGTTATTACTGCAGTTTGTTTCCGAAACATCGTATGCCGTGGAGCCGGCTTTTGCGGTTAATTTCAAGAAAAGGTCTTCAAGATTACTGCACCCCTTGTTAGTGGAAAGCAGTTCGGGGAGTGTGCTGAGTGCTATCAGCCTGCCGTTTGAAATGATGCCTATCCTGTCCGCGATATCCTCTGCAACGGCAAGAATGTGAGTTGTCAGGAAAATGGTCATTCCTTCCCGCGCTTTCTTTTTCAAAAGGTCCTTGATAAGCCGGATGCTGTAGGGGTCCAGGCCGACAAGAGGTTCGTCTATGAAGAGAACCCTGGGGTTATGAAGAAATGTTGTTGAGTAAATCAGCCTTTGCCGCATGCCGTGTGACAGGTCTTTTACAAGGGCGTTACGGTGGTCAATGATACCGAACAGTTCAAAGGATTCGTCGCACAGATCCATAACATTGGTAAGGGGAACGTTGTAGAGATCTGCGGTGAAATGGAAAAATTCGGCGGCAGTCAGCCGTTCGTAAAGAAATGGCATGTCCGGGATATATCCAATCATTTTCTTAACGGCCTGTGGGTCTGTCTGAATGTCCAGTCCGCAGATTTTTACCTGCCCTGAACTTGGGCGAAGAAGGCCGGTGAGTACTTTTATTGTGGTGGTTTTCCCCGCACCGTTCGGGCCCAGGAAACAGAAAAGCTCGCCTGCAGGCACTGTCAGGGAGAGATCGCTGACAGCCTCAAAATCCCCGAAGTTTTTTGTGAGGTTATGTATTTCAATCATGTTTTACTCCTGTGACAGGAAGAAAGGCATTATGTTTCTTATCATTTCATCAGAGGTGCCGGGGGAAAGGGTGGCGTCGTAGGCCTCTTCGGGTGTGCATTTCTGCATTGTCCAGCCGATTTGGGAGTCCTGTCGTACCACTTTACCGTTCCCGTCAAGCCAGCTGAAGATTTTGATTCCGTTGTACTCGGTACCTACGACGACAGTGTCAATTTCCTCTCCTGAGAGTTTGATCCTTTCCTGCCTGAGACCATGAAACAGGAGGTTTGTTTTCCTGAAAGAGACGGGATCAACAGTGCTGATTGATATCTGCTGGCCCGGCTTGAGCTGTTTGAGGGCTGTTTCCGAGATGGGAGAGTAGAGAAGGGCATCGTCCGGGATATGAACTGTCGTATTGTTTGTGCCTGAAGGCGTTACGATGATCACATCATAATTGCTGTCCTTTACGTGAACACCTTCAACCTTGACCGTTGTGAAAGGGGAAGACATGGAGAATGAGAAGCGCCGCAGGTTATACTCGACGTCGAGGATAACGGTTGAAAGGACGTGAATATTCTTGCGCGTTCCGGCAACAGAAAAGGCAATGTGTACACGGTTGTTGATCAGGTAGTGTTCCCTGGTATCGTTTTCATTTATGTCCATGCTGCTGTGGCTATACCCGATGCCGGCGCCCCTGAACATGATCTTCATCCAGGAATCTGAAATAAGTAATTCCTTTGAAAGAAGACCTTTGTAGCCGGAAACGGTGTGAGTGAAAAGCTCGGGGAAGGCTTCATAGCGGACGAGCCATGCCGTCATGCTTATCCAGACGACTATGACGGCAGTTCTCAAGTACATTGTTTGGGGTTGTTAATCGAGTAATTTGATTTTTCCCTGAATATCCGCCAGTTCCTTTTCCAGGGAAGCGAGTTCGGGGCTATGGATGTTCAGGTTGTTTTTACGGGAGGCTTCGTCATATTTCTTCTTTGCCTCCTCGAGCGCCATACCCAGGCGGATATCTTCGCCCTTCATTTTCCTTAACTCGTCGGAGAGACGCATCCTGTCGTCGTAGCTTGTGGAGGAGTCATCCCGTTTCTTTTGCAGCTCCCTGACCTGTGCCCAGTAGGTTTCGTGGGCCTGTTTGGCGGCCTTGTATTCCGCGGTGTGGGGATTCTTTGATTCTACGACCGTAGTGGTAAGCTTTGTTCTTAAAGAGGCAATCTGCGAAGAGATGTCCAACCTCCTGGAGAACAGTTTCTGGCTTTCTTCGCTGAGCTTCCTGAAATCGCCGATATGGACGACCGTATCCCTGGTGCGGACGAGGAAATTTGTCTCTGATGATGTCCCGACAATGGCTGAACACATTGCCAGTTCTTCGCGACTTGCCTTTATTATGTCAATGACATCAAGAACATAGCCGGCCGGCATGCCTTTCATGAATCTTCCTGACGCGTTGTAAGAAGGAGCATTGGCGGCAGTAACCACGGCCCACCGTTTCCCTTTTACCAGCGCAAGTTTTCTGAGCCCGATCACGGACTGGTCATCTGGGGAGGCCCCAAGCAGGATGTTGCATTCGTTAAGGGCTTTTTCCCAGTCTTTCTGCGCCACATAGTTCTCGAGGAGTTTTCGATGATCCGTTGGCGGTGGCGCCTGCTCGACCTTGTTTGTTGCCGCCACAGGCTGGGCCGCCACAGATTCCACGGGAATGTAGTTCTTAACACTCCTGGCCAGAGTGCTGTTTGGATCGATCGAAATGATCTCTTTCGAAACTGAAACAAGCCTTGGGTAATTGCCTGACTGCCTCACGGCGTTTACCAGTTCTTCGTAGCCGGAATAACAGTTCAGTTTATTGTCATCCCATGCCTTGATGATAATATAGTTCGGGATATTCTGGATTATTTCAAACAGGTTGCGGCTGGGCCGGGCTTTTGCGAATTTACCATCTAGGATCTTCCTTGCCGTTTCGCCTGCGGTCATCATATCCTGCCGCTTAACATGGCATTTTATGGTCGCCATGTTCAGCTGAACCTCAAGGACAGGATACCTGCTGGCCCAGTATTCAGCCTGGTAAAGCTGGCCAAGTGCGGCCTCGACCGAGTTGCCTCTAAGCAGGGCATCCGTGCGTGAAATGACTTTCCTGACCTGCCAAATCTGGAGAGTCGAGGCGCCGGCAGTCGCGATAATTGTGCCGACGATCCCGATGATTATGTACCCGGCAACGATTTTAAACGATCTAATAGCGGACATACTTTTCAGTTTCCAAGAATTTCAAACTCCGGCATTGCATCAACCTATTCGCTTGATGGCCGGCTTGACAAGATCATTCCGGTAACGGTGCTAATGCCAACTGCAGTGCCAAAAATCAGATATGCCATCAGGAAATGACTGTCTCTTTCGGCGAAAACGACCCAGCCCCATTTGTAGGCAAATAAATAGGCGCTGATCAGTCCTATTTTGGTCAATCGAAATACAAGGCAGACTGTCAGCACCAGGAGAAGAAGGCTGAGTTCGATCGCAGGTAAAGTGATGCTTGCCGTCTTTACTACTGTTAAGAATTCCTGGAACATAAGTTTCCCGCCATCACCGGCATTATTTACAGGTCATGCCGGAGATATATAACTGTTTGTTAAGATGTAATCAAGGAAATTGATTCTCTGACGGAGGCAAATAGTCTTCTTCTATCTCGGGTTAAGTTATTTTGAGCTGTCGTGCTGGTAGCGGAGCCTGGGTATACGGTATTGCCGGGCAAGATTGGCATTTGCCTCCCCAAGAGTCGCCTGGTCCAGGACAAGGTCGACATCAGATGATTGAAGGGAGACGCGCAGGACGTGGCCGTCTTCTTTGACAATCTTGAAAACGTCGGACATATTCCTGACAGGTTTATCATTAATTCCGGTTATGATCTGGTTGCGAAACTGCTGGTAGCCGACATTGATGGGGTCAGGGAGAACCGTTGCAAGGATTACAACCCGGTCGCCTGGTTTGTCAGGATAAAGTCTTTTCGTCAGGTAGAGGTTTACGAGCCTCGGATCAACGAATTTCTGCCAGTCTGCCCCGTATGACAGCAGGTAGTTCGCCGAGAGTTCCCTTATGATAAAGCCGCCCTCAACTATATATTCTTCCCGTTCGTGGGTTACATTCTCCGGCACCAGCGCTTCCTTGTCGGTTCTTCGTCTCAGCTTCACTGTGATGTTTGTTTCCTGGCCGTTCCGGATAATTCGTACCGGCACCAGGTCGCCGGGAGATCTCCGCCCGGTGATAAGGTAATAGAACGCCAGCCTGCCGAAATCAGGATCCTCGTAAAAGCCAAGGTTGTCGATCGGATATTTGTCCCATTCCAGGATGACATCGTTGGGCATCAGCGATTCTATTGCCCCTGACGCGGGCAGGCACTTGAGCACAAGTATGCCGTTATTCTGGTCGTTTGCCTGGTGATACCTGCGTTTAACTGGATCGATCAGGGGTGTATAAATGAACCCCGCGGATGCAAATCCCCTGTATGGTGACTGGTGTGCATCTTCCACGAAATGTGCTATTGTTATGCACGGTATCATGTTGCCCGTCCGGGTGCCTCTGTCGTAACTCATGATGAGGCCGGCAAGTTTTCCGTCGCGAACAGCCGCCGCGCCTTCGCCATTGATATTAAGTTCGGTTAACAGCGTGAACGCCAGTGTAGGATATGGGGCGGTGGGAAGTGATTTGACGGAAACCTGCACTATTTGACCTTTTCCGCGCTGTATCTGCGTTGTTTCGTCAAATTGAAGGATACTGACGTCGCCTGTGCGCGAGATGGTGTTCATCATTTGGAACGGCACAAGTTTCGGAGCTTTACTGCTGTCCTGTATTCTCAGGAGAGCCAGATTCGCCTGTTCGTCTGCCAGGACCACAGTGGCCTGGATCTTTTCGCCCGATCCTGTTTTTCTCAGTTCGACCAGGGTGCAGTTGCGGACCAGGTTCTCTGTTGTCAGCACCTCGGATTCACTGACTGCAACCCCGTAGCCGATTTTGAGCCCAGGATCCCTTTTCTGCCATGGGACGAAGGGATTATATTGCTGGTATGTCGTGAGAATCTGTACAATGCTTTGATTGCCGTTGTCCTGTGGCTGGGGTTGGGCCCAGCATATCATTACCGAACAAAAGAAGAATAATGTGCAGCTGATAGTCTTCATTTCACGGCCTCGAAGTGTTCCGGCGAAGGCACGCCATACCTTATTAGAATCTCGTCGTTGGCTTTCTTTGCGGCCCCGGCATCAAGTATCAGGCAATCATCCGTCTCTGAGAAACGGATAACATGGAAACCTTTCAAGGGCTTCTCAAGGGCTGCCTTAATGTCGCTGAGTTTCCTTATGCTTACGCCGTTAACGTTGGTAACAATGCCATTCTGGAAAGCGTGGGTATAAGTATTTACCGGATGGGGCAGTTGCCTGATAAGTACGACAAACTCGTCCCGGTCCCTGTTGAGCCCGTCGATCTTGGCATATTCTGAATAATAGATGAGGCGATGGATGCTCGTGTCGCTGCTCGACGGCTTACCGAGAGTGTCGAGATATTCGCGGGACAGTGGTGAGAAAACCAGGCCTGCGTAGACATAATAGTTTGGAAGCGCGTCGTAGATGTTCCGGTAGACAAAGAGATCGTCAGGTGTCTTCAGGGGCACCTTGACTTCGATTTCCGCATTGTTGCGCCAGACCTGGAATACAACAGACTGTCCGCACTGTTTCCTTTCCAGGAGTTCGGCGAACGGAACATTGTTTTCGTTCAGGAGAACAGTTCCATCGCTTTCGATGGTATGGCCATCGACGGAAAGAAGGACATCGCGTGTTTTCAGGTGGCCCACAGCGGACCCGAAAGGATCAATATAGTTAATGGCAATACCGGTTTTCCTGGGTGAAAGGGTCAGGTCCCGGTGAAGTGCCGGATTAATGGTTTCAATCCAGGAGACGCCGAGTTCCGGATATCCATCGTATTTATTGTCGGCAATATCTTCCAGGAAATGACGGATCACCGGTACCGGTATACCGTAACCGATGTTTTCAGAAAACATCAGTTCCTGGAAAGCCACGGCCACGACTTTGCCGTTGAAAATGATGGGGCCGCCGCTGTTGCCGGGATTTATCGCGGCATCAACCTGTATGACAAGATGCTGGTCGACATCGCTGTGGGAGTAAACGCTGTAATCGATCCTCGATACGACACCCTTGGTGACCGACAGCCTCGTGCCGCCGGTTGGATAACCGAGCACGGTCACCTCTGTATTCAATTCCGGCAGCTTGTTGGCAAATTTCATGGGTTTGGTATCGTCGAAAAAGGCGTCGTCCTCGACTGTAAGGACAGCCAGGTCGCAGTCGTGCGCGATGAAAGATACCTTTGCCGGGTAATGTCTGGCGTCACCGTTTTTCTGCACCTGAAGGAACTTGGTGTCCGAGACGACGTGCGCGTTTGTGAGGATGCGGCGTTTCTCGATGATTAGCCCCGACCCGCTTCCACTGCTCGGCGAACGCTGCTGCCAGGGCATGGAATAATCAGGGCGCTGGAGAGTGCTGTAGATTTTGACAACAGAATCGCGCAGGGCCATGTCGCCTGCCAGTGCGGGACTGCTGATCAGGAATAAAACCACAAGGCCTGCGCAAATGACGGCACGAAGGACTGTTTTTACAGTGGATTTATTCATTGGCTGAGGATATTACTTGTGTGTTCGCGGAAAATCACTACCAAAGTGGGGAAAGTATAGATGAGTATAGATGAAAGAGATTACATGCGGGACGGTTATGTGCCCGCATCGCCCAAGGCAGGTGGTCTTTCCCTGGTGAGCAGGTTGAGGTTTGCTTTATGGCGCCTGTTGAACATCTTTCGTGATAAAAAGGAAAGACAGGGGTGAGTGTTGATTTGGGCAAAGAGCTGTGAAGGTCTCGACCTTGGCTGTTATATGTGTTAAGCATTGTCCACGTTACGAGGAAGGGGAAGAGGAAAATGACTGTCAGAGTTCGTTTTGCGCCAAGTCCAACAGGACAGGTGCATATTGGAAATATAAGGGCGGCAATATTCAACTGGCTGTTTGCCAGGCATGAAGGCGGCAAGTTCCTGCTGAGGATAGAGGACACTGACCGCGAACGTTCCACTCCGGAGGCGGTTGAGACACTGCTCGACTCAATGCGATGGCTTGGTCTGTCCTATGATGAGGAGCCGCTCTACCAGTCAACCCGGCTGGCAGCGCACCACACCGTCGTCGAACAGCTGCTGAAATCAGGTCACGCCTATAAAGAGGACAAGGGGGCCACGGGAAAGGGAGAATGCGTCATGTTCCGGATGCCCGGGACTGATATGTCATTTACGGACATTATCAAGGGAGAGCTGGCCAAGAATGCCAAGGACATGGCAGATTTTGTAATCGTTCGTTCCGATGGCTCACCGACTTTCCACCTGGCGAATGTCCTGGATGATGTCGAAATGAAGATCACCCATATCATCCGTGGTGACGACCATGTTGAGAACACATTCCGGCACATTGCCATATTCAGGGCGCTTGGGGCAGGGGTGCCGAATTACGGCCACCTCCCGATGATCATCAACCAGCAGGGGAAGCCATACTCTAAACGGGACGGCGCCGCGTTTGTCGGCGAATTCAGGGAAAAAGGATTTGTCGCCCAGGCTTTGTTTAATTACCTGACACTGCTCGGGTGGTCGCCCGGCGATAACCGTGAAAAGATGTCAAGGGATGAACTTATTGCGCTGTTCACCCTGAATCGCGTAAAAAGCGCGCCCGCCCAGATGGATATAAGGAAGCTGACGCATCTTAACGCGCAGTATATTGCCGAACAGCCGGCCGATGAGTTCACGGCTTCAGCCCGCGGTTTCCTGGACCGCACGGAGTGGAGCACCGGTATCGACGGGGAGTATTTCCGCGGGGTTTGCAGACTGTTGCAGAGCAGAACCCAGACGTATGCCAGCGTGGCTGACTGGAAGTACTTCTTTGCCGACCAGATTTCCTATGACGAGAAGGCGGTAAAGAAGAACCTGGCAAAAGATGGGGTCAAGAAGTCACTGCTCCTTCTTAGGGAGCGGCTGGCCGGCATAGAGTTTGATGAAAAGGCCATAGAACAGGTGATCCACGGGGTTGAAACCGAGCATGGCATCGGCGAGGGCAGGCTGAATCAGCCGCTGCGCGTGGCGGTAACCGGAGTTTCTGTTGGAGCAGGGATGTACGAGACTCTTACAGTATTGGGGAAGAAACGCGCACTGGAGCGGCTTGACCATGCAATTGCGACTTTATGTGTATAACGGGAGATATGCCGAATGAGCGAAGAAAAGCCAGTAGAACAGAATTCCGATTTCATACGTGACATTGTGGCCGCGGATAATGCGAGCGGAAAGCATGGCGGGCTGGTTGTTACCCGATTTCCGCCTGAACCGAATGGTTACCTGCATATCGGGCATGCAAAATCAATATGCCTGAACTTCGGGATAGCGGCTGAGAACAAGGGGCGATGTCATTTAAGATATGATGACACCAATCCGTCAACGGAAGACGTGGAGTATGTGGATTCCATCCGCAATGATGTCAAGTGGCTCGGATGGGACTGGGGAAAACATGAATACTACGCGTCAGATTATTTTGAGCAGATGTATCAGTATGCTGTTAAGCTGATCATGAAAGGCAAGGCTTACGTCTGCAAACTGAGTCCCGAGGAGTTCAAGGAATACAGGGGTGTCCCGACCAGGCCCGGCAAGGAGAGCCCGTGGCGCAACAGGCCGGTCGAGGAGAACCTTGATCTTTTCGACAGGATGAGGAAAGGCGAGTTTAAGGACGGGGAATATGTTCTGCGCGCCAGGATAGACATGACATCGCCGAACATACACATGAGGGACCCGGCAATCTACCGTATCAAGCATGCCAGCCACCACCGGACCGGCGACAAATGGTGCATTTACCCGATGTATGACTTTGCTCATTGTATTGAAGATTCCGTCGAGGGAATCACCCATTCAATATGCACGCTGGAATTCGAGGTTCACAGGCCTTTGTATGACTGGATCCTGAACGAACTTGAGGTGAAGTGCCATCCCCGGCAGATTGAATTTGCCCGTTTGAACCTTACGTATACAGTCATGAGCAAAAGGAAACTGCTGGAACTGGTCCAGGAGAAGAGGGTAAACGGATGGGATGACCCTCGTCTGCCCACGATTTCCGGGCTCCGCAGGCGCGGCTATACCCCTGAAGCCATCAGGGAGTTCTGCAGGCGGGTAGGAGTTACCAAATTCAACAGTTATACCGAAATTGAGCTTCTGGAGTACTGTATCCGCGAGGATTTGAACAAGCGGGCATTGCGGGTTATGTGTGTTTTGTCGACTTTGAAGGTGGTAATTGAGAATTTCCCGGATGGCAAGGTGGAGATGCTGGAAGCTGTGAATAATCCAGAAGATCCGGCCGCAGGCACGCGAAAAGTGCCATTTTCCGCAGAATTGTTCATTGAAAGGGACGATTTCATGGAAAATCCCCCGAAAGACTTTTTCAGGCTGGCTCCGGGCAGGGAGGTTCGCCTTCGTTACGCCTATTTTATTAAATGTGAAAAGGTCATAAAGGATGAGAATGGGCAAATAACAGAGATAAGGTGCACTTATGATCCTGCCACGCTTGGAGGAAAGGCTCCTGACGGCAGGAAAGTGAAAGGAACCATCCATTGGGTTTCTGCAAAGCATTGCGTCAATGTGGAAGCCAGGATCTACGACAGGCTGCTTACAAAGGAAAGACTGGATGAAATTGAGGAGGGCGCTGATTTCAAGGATTTCGTCAATCCCAATTCCCTCCAGGTTGTCAGGGGCAGGGGTGAGCCCTGCCTGTCGAGCGTTGTTCCCGGAACGCATTACCAGTTTGAACGGAAAGGATATTTTTTTGTTGATCCGTTAGACTCAGCTGCAAACCTGCCGGTGTTCAGTCAAACAGTGGGTTTGCGTGATGCCTGGAGCAAGGGGCGGAAAAAGAAGGGATAGCTGTTTGCGGTTTCTGTTCCCTGCCTGCCAGGTAATCGCATGCAGGACAACCAGTCCGGAATATTTCAGGCGCGTATTATGACGAAGGAAGAAAAACGCCGTGTCGTTGTCATTGTCGGGCGTCCGAATGTCGGGAAGTCGGCAATCTTCAATCGGCTTGTCGGCCACCGGGTTGCCATAGTGCATGAACAGAGCGGCGTAACCCGTGACCGTCTCATGATGGAGGCGTCCTGGAAAAATGAACGCTTTGAACTGGTTGACACTGGAGGCATATGCAACATCGACAATGCGACGGAACAGGATACGATCGAAGCCGGCATCCGGAAGCAGGTTGATGCAGCGCTGGAAGATGCCGCAGTCGCAATCTTTGTTGTCAACATCGAGGCTGGCATCGTTCCGATGGACCAGGAAGTTGCGCGCCTTTTAAGGAAGAAAGGTTGTGTCACCGTAATTGCCGCGAACAAGGCGGACAACGAGTCGCGTGATGCCGGAGCTGCCGAGTTCGAAAAGTTTGGATATCCGGTTTTCCCTGTGTCAGCTCTGCATGACAGGGGCTTTGAGTCATTGATGAATGTTGTCATGCCGGCGCTTCCTGTGGTGGAAAATATATCGGAGAGCAGTCCCCTCAAGGTTGTTGTCGCCGGGCGGCCCAATAGCGGTAAGTCTTTGTATCTCAACAGGTTGATGAACAGCGACCGGCTGATAGTTTCCAGTGTTCCGGGCACTACCCGCGACAGTATTGATCTTCCATTTGCTATTGGGAAGGGGCCCCATGCCCGGCATTACCTGTTTGTGGATACGGCAGGCATGCGGAGCGAGTCGAGGATAAAGGACAGTGTCGAATGGTACAGCCAGCTGCGCTCAGCTAAAAGCATCGAGAGGGCGGACATCGTTTTGCTGGTGATGGATGCTGCTGTTGGTCCGACCGAACAGGACAAGAGGATCGCGTCACATATTTCAAAGGCCAGGAAAGGTTGTATTGTCATCATCAATAAGTGGGACCTGACGGAGAAGAAAGTGACGCAGAGGGAGTATCTGCCCGCGTTCTATCGTGCGATGCCTTTCCTTCGATACAGTCCTGTTGTTTTTATTTCTGCCAAGACGGGGTACAATATCAGGCTGACTATCGAGGTGATCGACCACGTTGCATCGCAGATCAGGATTTCGCTGCCGACAGGTATTCTGAACAGGGCAATCATCGACGCGTGCGAAAGGGTCCATTCGCCATCTGTCAGGGGAAAGCATTTAAAGATCTATTACGTGACACAGGTCGGGTATGCTCCTGTCAGGATTAATCTGTTTGTGAACAATCCGGGGCTGGCAGTTCCGGCGTATACGACGTATCTCGAGAGAAGTTTGCGTGAGAAATTCGGGCTCGATGGTGCGCCAATTGTTTTCAAATATATCGGTCGCACGCAAAAAAGTTCAGAGTGAGGAAGATTTTATCGCCGTAATTGGGGTATTTTGGCTTGTTTTCCGAGTGTATGAAAAAAGATAATTTTTTTTCTTGAGGTGCACAACATATGGGGGTAATACGGAGTCTGTTTTACGGGATGGTAGCACATGTTGTATGTTTAGAATTCTGGTTGCTGGGGGATTTTTGTCATGCTTGAGGTAAGGGGTTCCACGGAGATTAAAGACAGTCAGCAGTCTGTTGGGCGGACGCGGGGTTCAAAATCAAAAGCCGGTCGCAAATCAGTCGAGATGAAGCGTTCTCATGGCGTTAAGATCAGCACTTTTCTTTCGAAGAAAGAAGTGAGTCCTTTTGACGAGGTGGAGTGGGAGAGAAGGAAAGCTTCGATTACTGACGACAAGGGCGGGATGATCTTTGTCCAGGACGATGTTGAGGTCCCGAAGCCATGGTCAATGCTCGCCACCAATGTCGTGTCCTCAAAGTATTTCTATGGCGCGGTAGGGTCAAAGGAACGCGAGTATTCGGTCCGCCAGCTTATCCACAGGGTAACGCGGACAATAGCGGATTGGGGCCTAAATAGCGGGTATTTCGCATCCCCCGAGGACGCAGAGAACTTCTGCAGCGAGCTTTCCTTTATATGTCTTAACCAGTATGCATCCTTCAACAGTCCTGTCTGGTTTAACGTAGGTCTTTACCAGGTGTACGGATATTCCTCCAGCACGAGGACGAGTTTCTGCTGGGACGAAGAAGAGAAGAAAATAGCAAAAATTTCGAACACGTATAAGTGTCCCCAGGGGTCCGCGTGCTTTATCCAGTCGGTTGACGATACGATGGAAGATATCATGCGGCTGGCGACAACCGAGGCGATGCTTTTCAAGTATGGTTCCGGCACCGGTACGGACCTGAGCACACTTCGAAGCAGCCGTGAAAAACTTTCCGGCGGCGGAACTCCTTCCGGCCCCCTCAGTTTCATGCGGGTCTTTGACCAGGTTGCGGCAGTGATAAAGTCCGGCGGAAAAACCAGGCGCGCAGCCAAGATGCAAAGCCTTAAGATTTCACATCCTGACATCATGGACTTCGTGAAGTGCAAGATGTCTGAAGAGAAAAAGGCCTGGGCACTGATGGAACAGGGGTATGACGGCTCGTTCGGCGGTGAAGCTTATTCCTCCGTAATGTTCCAGAATGCAAACCTGTCTGTCCGCGTAACCGATGAGTTCATGCAGGCCGTGGAGAATGACGGGACCTGGCAGACGAAGGCGGTTGTGACCGGCGAGACGGTTGACAGTTTCAAGGCCCGCGACTTGCTCAGGCAGATTGCCGATGCGACCCATGTCTGCGGAGATCCGGGACTGCAGTATGACACCACGATTAACCGGTGGAATACCTGCATCAACAGCGGAAGGATAAATGCCAGCAACCCGTGTTCCGAATTCATGTTCCTCGACAACAGCGCCTGTAACCTTTCGTCAATCAACCTCATGAAGCTGGTTGATGACAATGGGATAGTTGATGTCGAAAAACTGAGGCATGTTGCCAGGATGCTTATTATCGCCCAGGAAATCCTGGTTGACAGCTCGAGTTATCCGACCCAGGAAATTGCCGAGAACTCGCACCGCTATCGTCCCCTTGGACTTGGGTATGCCAATCTCGGCGCCCTGATAATGAGGGAAGGAATGGCATATGACAGCGATGAGGGCAGGGCGTTTGCGGCGGTGCTTACGGCTTTGATGAACGGGTTTGCATATGCGACTTCGCAGGAACTGGCGCCTGTTTGCGGCACATTTGATGGTTATTCTGAGAACCGTGACTGCATGCTGAATGTTATAAAGATGCATAAGGAAGCGCTGAATAACATTGATAGCACGGTTTGCGCCCCGTATCTGAGGAAAGCGGCCGAACAGATCTGGGCCCAGGTTGTTGAAACAGCGCCCCGGACAGGGTTCAGGAACGCGCAGGTTACATTGCTGGCGCCTACCGGCACCATAGGGTTTATGATGGACTGTGATACCACTGGAGTGGAACCCGATATCGCGCTTGTAAAATACAAACAGCTGGCGGGCGGAGGCGTCATGAAGATAGTAAACCGGACCGTCAGGCCGGCCCTGAGCCGTCTCGGTTACACGGATGATGAAGTCGAGGCAATCATCAAGTACGTTGACGAGAAAGACACCATTGAAGGTGCGCCTGACCTGAAGCCGGAGCACCTGAAGATTTTTGACTGCGCATTCAAGCCCAAGAACGGCAATCGCTGTATTTCTTACAAGGCGCACCTGAAAATGATGGCGGCAGTCCAGCCGTTCCTTTCCGGCGCGATAAGCAAGACGGTGAACCTGCCGAAGGATGTTACGGTAAATGACATCATCCAGGTTTACATCGACGGATGGAAGATGGGGCTCAAGGCAGTGGCCGTGTATCGTGACGGTTCGAAGAGGACCCAGCCTCTGAACGTGAGCCAGGTTGATAACGCCAAGAAGAGCGGCGCGGCAGATGGCGAAAGCTCCGGTATAATTCCGGGCACCGTTCCTTTCAGGAAACGCATGCCGCATACCCGCCAGTCGATTACCCACAAGTTTGAGATTGCGGGGCATGAAGGATACCTGACTGTCGGAATGTATGAAGACGGCGCCCCGGGCGAGTTGTTCATCACGATGGCGAAGGAAGGAAGCACTGTGGGCGGCACAATGGATTCATTCGGCACGGCAATTTCGCTTTGCCTCCAGTATGGCGTGCCGATACAGGAACTCGTGAAAAAATTTGCGCACAGCCGGTTTGAACCAAGCGGGTTCACAAAGAACCCCGACATACCAATGGCGAAATCGATTATTGATTATATCTTCCGGTGGCTGGATATTACGTTCCCGGGAGGAAAAGCCCCGATTGCCGGCCAGCAGGCCGCTCCGGTTGAGACCGAGAAAACCGAGGCTGCAGTGAAGCCGGTGGACCATAAGGGTAAAGAGTCCAGGGTTGATGAGCAGTTCGGGGATTACCAGCAGGATGCCCCGGCGTGCGATCTCTGCGGCGCCATTACGGTCAGGAACGGGGCCTGTTACCGCTGTTACAACTGCGGTAATTCAATGGGATGCTCGTAATACCCGGTCATTATTCCAGGTGCGACCGTGCGGGCCTGATGGAACATGTCTCCATCTTCTTTGGCTTATTGCTCGCCGGCATGGCATATGCCGACATTCCCTTTCCAATCGCGCTCCACAACGCCGCCGTGAACCAGTCGCTGATGGCGGCTGAGATTCCCGGCTCGCTGATTCTCGGCAACGGCGACCTGAACGGCATCCTCTGGCGGCACCACGGTTCGCTCCTTTTTTCCATCACCAAAAAGACAGATCCGCGTTTGCCAATCTGTGGAAACGTCGGGTTCATCGAGACGAAAGCAACAAACTCGGGCTGCTTGCGCGGGACCTGCTGGCTTGAGAACACGGAAGCGTCGCTGCGCTACGATGCCGACACCAAAAAGGCCGTCGCCACGATCAATGGCAAGGCTGGTATGTACCACTGCGCCTCTTGGTCGTTCGAGCCGAATGTTGGCGGTGATCGGCGTTATGTCCTGGCAGAGATTTCGGGCACGACCAACGCGGAGTGGTGGTTGGATTTCCCCGGCACTGGCGTGACGTCGGGGTGGCGAGCGGCGAAACCAGGAGTTGCCGAAGTTAAGTGTGAAATTCCCGCCGGCAAAAAACTGACGCGGATTGATTTTTCAATTCGCGCCTTTGGCAACAAGACTGCCGAAGTACGGCTGCATTCGATGAGGATTGGCGGGGAGATGCAGTCGCTTGCCGGGTTGAACTCCGTGATCCCTGCCGGTTACGATGCGCGGCTTGACATCGCCCGCGCGGTTGCCTCATTGAATCATTCCAACGGCCACAAGCTCACGGCACGTGTGCTCGCGCACCGCAACGTCGCGATCTTCGAAACACAGGCAAAGGTTACACTGACGCCGTGCCCGGCTAAATCCATCCCGCCATCGACACGCGGCACAGATGACGGTGTCGAGTGGGTGCGCACGCAGGTTCCCGGTGAAAAGGATCGGCCGGGTATGTCGTTCGCGTTGGTACACGCCGCGAACGATGCGCGTCACGCGGTTGCGGTAGTCACTTCGTTGGAGGCGAAAGATCCGGTGGCTGCGGCGGTGAAGCTGGCCGGGGACGCGCTCGCGGAGGACGCGGCGAAACAGATCGCAGCCCACGAGGCGGTGTGGCGCGAGTACTGGTCAACGTCAGGTGTGGCCTTGGCGGATGGGTACCTGGAGGCGACTTGGTATCGGAACCTTTATTTTCTGCGCTGTTACAGCAAGTCCGGGGTACCGCCGCTGCCGGTTTTTGCGGAGAACCAAGTCAAGGCAGGTGAAGTCAATTGGTGGCCGCCCGCTGGGGAGAAAGAAAAATTTGCGCGCACGATTCGGAATATCCACGCCACCGGCTCCAATTCCGTACAGGTGGCCGCCGCCGGCAGCGTGTCGGAGTTACTGATGCAAAGTGAGGACGCCCCTTCGACAGGCTCAGGGCAGGGTATGATCCGCATCTTTCCTGCGTGGCCGAAGAGGAAGGATGCAAATTTCGTCAACCTGCGCGCCCAAGGCGGTTTCCTGGTCAGTGCCGAACAGAAGGCCGGTCAAATCGTGAAGCTGGAGATCACCGCCACCGTCGGCGGAAAACTGCGGATAGTGAATCCATGGACAGAGAAACTTGTGGAACGCGACCTCGCGGCTGGTGAAACCTTCAGAATGCACCCGTGAAGGCTGACAGACGTGTCAAACGGGGCTCTGACTGTAATTTTTCGTTTGTGATTCCGGGCTCAAAATCGTAGAGTTCTTTCCGTAAATCCCGTTATATCTATGAAGCATCATCAGGCCCGAGTTTTGGAGCATAAGGAAGCAGGGGGAGGATACCGTATCCTGACCCTTGAAGCTCCGGGCATAGCATCCAGGGCGAAACCGGGTCAATTTGTCCACATGCGCATTCCACACCTTGACGGGTCAGTCCTGAGAAGGCCTTTCAGTATATACCGGGCCGACAGGAAGAAACTTTCCATCCTCTACAAATCGGTTGGGCGGGGAACTCATTCAATGAAGTCAATCAGGAAGGACGACGAAGTCAGCCTTCTCGGGCCGCTTGGAAATGGTTTTCCGCTTGGCAGGACAAAAGAAGTTCCCGTTCTTGTCGCCGGCGGATACGGCGTGGCGCCGCTCGTTTTCCTTGCCACGCGGTTGCGCCGGAAAGGGATTATCTTTATAGGCGGCGCAAAGGCCTGCGACATATTGTGCGTGCGGGATTTCAAGGCGCTGGGATGGGATGTGCGGATCGCGACGGAGGATGGTTCGATCGGCGTTAAAGGGCTGGTTACAAAAATACTTGATGAATGGCTTTCGCCCGGTTGCGGGGCCGAAGGAGTCGTCTTTTATGCCTGCGGGCCGGAAGGACTGATGAAGGCCGTGGGTGAACGCGCGTCCTATCATGGCAGCAGGGCATGGCTTTCGCTGGACAAGCACATGGGATGCGGCGTCGGCGCCTGTCTCGCCTGTGTCCAAAAGATAAAGAGAAATGGCGCAGTATCGTTACTGAGAGTCTGTCGCGAAGGACCTGTTTTCGAGGCGTCAGAAATTGTGTGGGATTGAATTTATGGCAAAGCGAAAATTAAAACCCGACTTGTCCGTTAAAATCGGAAGTATCCGGATGAAAAACCCGGTAATGGTTGCTTCCGGTACATTCGGATACGGACCGGAATACGCAGAACTCGTGAACCTCAGCAGCCTGGGAGCGATTGTCGTAAAGGGGATAAGCCTCAAGCCATGGCATGGAAATCCGACACCGCGGATGGTTGAGGTGCCGGGCGGACTGGTAAATGCGATCGGGCTCCAGAATCCCGGGGCTGAGAAATTTATCAGTGAATACATGCCTTTCCTGCGGAAATATGACGTTCCAGTGATTGTAAACATCTGGGGAAGGACCATTGAGGAGTATGAACAGGTGGCAGAGCGATTTGACGGAGTCAAGGGCGTGAGCGGCCTGGAACTGAACATATCCTGTCCGAATATCAAGCAGGGCGGAATAGCGTTTGGAACTGATCCGGCGGTAACGAAGCGCGTGGTTTCGGCTGTACGCAGGAGGACTCGCCTGCCTTTAATTCCAAAACTCTCCCCGAATGTTTCGAATATTTCGCTGTTTGCCAAGGTAGCCGAGGATTGCGGGGCGGACGCGATTTCACTTATCAATTCGTTGCCGGCAATGGTCATAGATGTTGATACGCGCCGCCCGGTTCTTGCCAACGTGGTCGGCGGATTGACCGGTCCGGCGGTCCATGCGGTTGCAGTTAAACTTGTCTGGGAGGCGGCCAGGGCCGTGAAGATACCGGTCATAGGGATGGGCGGGATAACCGGTCCGAGGGAGGCGCTTGAATTCATGATTGCCGGGGCAACAGCCGTTGCTGTTGGAACGGCAAATTTCACTGATCCTTCAACCTCGATCAGGGTCATAAACGGAATTGAACAGTACCTGGCCGGGAATGGTTTTTCTTCGGCGCTTGATTTGATCGGGAAACTCAAATCATGATGGCTAAGCGAATCCTCTTCTGGTTCCTGGTTGTGCTCTTTGTTTCCAGTATCGGCTGGTGGGTCTTCTATTTTCCTTACTCTGCCGAGAAGCTCTACAGGGCCATTCCGCAAAACGCCACATTTATCAGCGAGCATGGCCGGCTTGCGGAAAGATGGAAAACCATTGCCGGTAATCCCCTGACTTTGAGTTTGCTTGCTACGGTCGGTTTCCAATATGAGGATACGGCGAAGACAGTTGCGGACCCGGATGTCCGGGCAATGGTGGAGAAGTTGGCCGGGAAGAACGTGGTCATTGCCTATGTTCCGTCGCTGAGGGGCAGTGGAAGGCCAGCCTGGGTCCTTTCAAGCTGGGTTGGCGGGAATGGCCAGGTGTTCAGGTGGAGTACGGCTGGTATCATGGCAGGAATCAACCTGAAGGAGGTCAGGCTTAACACGGGACGGTCTATCTGGACGCTTGTGGAGAAAGAAAATCCATCCGATCCGGATGTTTCGATAGCGATTGTTGAAGGCGTCCTGCTCATGTGCCTTTCGAGTGATCCCACTGACGTCAAATGCCTGGTTGACAGGATTGAATATGGCGCCCCGCTGCAGCCTGATCTCCAGGACCGGTTCATTGCGGGCAGGAACGGCGGGGATGAACAGGTCATGGACCGCGGCTGGATCAGGTGGAAAGAACCGAAGGGGGATGATTACCTCGTCCGCAGGCTCAAGTATGTCCTAACGGCCCATGACGCAAGGCATTCAGAAGGATGGGTTAGCGGCGATGCGGACCTGCTGCTTCCATCACCAAAGGGTGGGCAGTCAGTTACAAATGTGACTGAGAAGGGCGCTGGTTTCAGTTTAAAGGATTCCACGGGTATTGAAAACCTTAAGGATGTTCCGGGTGTCTCTCCGGATGCTTTTCTTGTCGCTCCGTTTGCTCTTTTTGAACCGTTACTTATGGACAAGGAGTCGCCAAGGGGTGTGAGAATAGTAACGCGGGCGTTGAAGTCCCAGGCGGATACAAACACGGCATTTTTCCTTTCCATGTTTGGCGGTGAGCGAAGCGGCAGGATCTTGGGGCTGAAGGTTCCGACATTCCTCGTGGGAGTCCATGTTGCAGATGAGGGCAGGAGCATGGGGAAGGTTTCCGAGACAGTTGATATCCTGAATGCATCCTACAAGCTGTCCGTGATACCGCGGCGCGAGGATGTTGCCGGCAGGGCTGTCATTGTGGTTGAGAGTACGAGGCAGCAGGGCGTGTTTGACAGCATAGCTCCGACGGATAAACCGGCTGTAACATGTAAAGGCAGGTGGTTGACCATATCCAGCAGCTTTGAAACACTTACCAACGTGGTTTGCCGGCAGGCCCAGGATGAAAGTGCAAACGGACAGTGGGCCAGGGGCATCCGCAGTGTTAAAGACTGTGCCGGTTACATGTGGGTTGACTTTGAGAGGTCAAGCGAAGCCATAAAACATGCAATAGCGGCGTATTCGCTGGTTCTCATGGCCCAGAATTCAGGTGAGAGTTCAGAGACGAGGAAGCAGCTGGCAGTGCTCGATACGTGGGTGAGGGGGCTTAAGCCGGTAAAGACAGCTGAATTCAAGCTGACATTTTCCGGTGATCAGTTCCGGGTGGGATTTTCACTTGGACCGGCTGGACCATCTCTGCCGTAGCCCGGTGTTAGACAGGGGCGAAGGCGGATGAAATAACTTGAAATGGATTTGGGTGTTGGGTAAGTTTCCGGCTGCATTTTGCGGGCTCGGGTGGCGGAATTGGCAGACGCGCTAGGTTGAGGGCCTAGTGGCCGCAAGGTTGTGCGGGTTCAACTCCCGCCCCGAGCACCATGCTTCGCCTGGGAGGCTACGCATGGCAAGCCATGCTTCCGCGTCATCCCGTGTTGTGGCGCCGGGTCAAACGAACATGGACCGGCTGACGGACTTGAGCTACGGATGGCAGGCCATTATGGGTTGAGTCTTTATTCTTTTATGAAACTCCTGATTGCCACAAGAAACCGGCACAAGCTCGAAGAGATACGGGCAATCCTCAATATACCGTCAGTCGAACTGGTTTCGGTTGATGATATTCCATCGCTTCCCGAGGTTGAGGAAGACGGCGCAACATTTGAAAGCAATGCCATAAAGAAATCCGTAATACTTGCCCTTAATTCAAAGCTCTGGACAATGGCTGATGATTCCGGGCTGCAGGTTGACCATCTTAACGGCGAGCCGGGAGTCCGTTCCGCAAGGTATGCCGGGGAGCCTGTCGATTATGCGGCAAACAACAGGAAACTCCTGGACAATATGAAAGGCGCATCGGACCGGAAAGCAAGGTTCTGCTGTGCAATCGCCCTGTCGAGTCCGTCCGGCCGGTCGCAGGTGATAGTTGGCAAGTGTGAAGGCAGCATAACGGATGAAGCCAGGGGTTCCAATGGGTTTGGTTACGACCCTTTGTTTATCCCCGATGGACATAAACAGACTTTTGCCGAAATGGATAATTCCCTGAAGAACAGGATTTCCCACAGGGCGAACGCCTTGGAACTTGCAGTTCACGCATGGGGGGAAATGCTTCGCTCTGATGTTCCGGACTGGAACCTCCAGGCCTGCCGCCGCGGTCGACCAAAACATGATAATCAGTAATCTTTTATTCAAGATGGTGGAAACTAGGTATATGGGAGTGATGTCAAGATGACGATCGGATGAATTGGAGAGATGTGGGCGGGTCACACCGTGACCCGCGGGAATAAGAGTGCGGGGCAGTGGTATGCCCCGCCCACAAAAGATGGCTAGAGAGAATGAGAAGATGTTTCCGACGCATGAGTCGCTTGCATGTCAAATTAGCTTCGACAAAATTTAAATCCGCCGGCTTCCAGCCGGTGGTAATTCAGTCCAAGGCAGAAACGATGAAAACAATTGCAGGCAGAATTCTTATGGTCATAACTGCGGCACTGCTTTGCCGGGGTGTTTCAGCAGAGGACAGAGGGTGGGTTGACCTTCTGAAACAGGGCGATATGTCGGCATGGAAAGAGCCGCTTGGTGAATGGAAAACGATCAGCGATGAGGTTAGGCTCTCTGATGACGGAAAGAACATTTTATCACAGGAAGGCAGGAAAGCCGTTCTTAATGGCGACAAGGGCAATACAAGGGACCTGTATACTAAGGCTGAATATGGCGACGTTGAACTCCATGTCGAATTTCTTATTTCCAGGAGATCTAATTCAGGCGTTTATCTCATGGGACGCTACGAGATCCAGATTTACGACAGCTTCGGCGTCGATAAAGACAAATATCCTGGAATTGAATGCGGCGGCATCTATCCCCGCTGGATAAACAACCAGAATATTGAAGGTCATTCCCCGCTTGTAAATGCGGCGCTGGAACCTGGAAAGTGGCAGACGTTTGATATCACCTTTCGAGCGCCCAGGTTCGATGACAAAGGCAGCAATACGGCCAATGCAGTTTTTGTGAAAGTGATGCACAACGGCAAGGTGATTCATGAAAATGTGCAATTGACCGGTCCAACCCGCGGAGGTTATGACGGTGAGAAAGCAGTTGGCCCCCTGCGTCTCCAGGGGGATCATGGTCCCGTTGCGTATCGCAATATCAGGATCCGCAGGCTCGAAGGGGATACTGCCCGACATTAAGAATAAAAGGAGAGTTACCCATGATCAGGAATAACACGCATAACCGGGTCAATGATAAATTGAATCGCCGCGAATTTCTTTCTGGCGGAGCGCTTGGCCTGGCGGCGATTACATCGCTGGCAGGTTCGGTTGCGGGCGCCGCGGATGAAAAGAAAGAGGAACCGAAGCAGGCTGAATTCACGCGCAGGATCAAGCTGGGTGTGATCGGCAATGGCGGGCGCGGCGCCTGGATTGCGGGGCTGTTCAAGAAACATGGCGGCTACGAGATGCATGCCGTGGCGGATTATTTCCAGGAGGTTGCCGATAAGTGCGGCGAGACGCTGGGCGTGGACAAGGCCCGCCGGTTCTCCGGTCTGTCAGGTTACAGAAAGCTGATTGAAAGCGGTGTGGAGGCTGTTGCGCTGGAGACCCCGCCTTGTTTTATTCCGGAGCATGCGAAGGCGGCGGTTGAGGCAGGGCTTCACGTTTACATGGCCAAGCCGGTTGCCGTAGACGTCCCTGGCGCCCTGCAGATCGAAGCAGCAGGCAAGCTGGCAGGTGAGAAGAAAAGAGTTTGTTTCGTGGATTACCAGATTCCGACCGATCCTGTTAACATTGAAGTGGCCAAACGTATCAGGGAAGGCGGATTAGGGAAGATCCAGCAGGTGTTTACGGTCGGAATATGCGGCGGGTTTGCAGATCCTCCCATGACGGAAAATATTGAAAGCCGGTTGCGCGGTCTTATCTGGGTCAACGATGTCGCCCTGGGCTGTGATTATATCGGGAACTTTGACATCCACGCGATTGACGGCGCGGTCTGGGTGCTTGGCCAGAGGCCGGTGGTGGCAATGGGATCATCGCGCATTGGCCGGGAAAATCCGCATGGTGACGGCAGGGGTGTATGTTCCGTTATTTATGAATATGCCGACGGGGTCGTTCATAACCATTATGGACAGGGACTGGGGAATAATACAGATGGCGAGTTGAGTTGCCGGTTGCATGGCCCCAAGGCCAATGCAATGGTGAACTACTGGGGCAAGGCGTACCTGCGTGGCGGGCCAAAGCATTATGGCGGAGGCCAGGTTGAGAATCTTTATGAAGCAGGGGCCAGGCGGAACATCGCGACATTCTACGAGGAAGTTACAACCGGTAAGTTTGACAATGCCACGGTCAAGCGGGCTGTTGACGGGGTTTTGACCTGCATACTTGGCCGCGAGGCGGCGGCACGTCATGTCAGGCTGACTATGGAAGAGCTGATCAAAGAGAATAAGAAGCTGGAAGTGGATATGAAGGGTCTGAAGGCTTAACCCTTTTTGCTGGTGTTGCATGGTTTGGTCGGCATTGGGAGGAACATATGAAGAGATCGAAATCGGCTGATGTACTGGCGGATCCGGAGATCAAGCGTCATACGGAGCGGATACTGGTGCTGAGGGAAGAGGAGTGGCAGACGCGCCAAAAGCTGGGCAGCATTATCGCTGAGATCGGTGCAGAACTCATCGCAGTCAAAGAGGCGCTTGATAAGACATCTGACAAGACCGCCTGGCTGCGGTGTTTAAAAGATCACTTGCGCTATACGGTAAAGACGGCGCAGAATTACATGAGTGTAGCGCGGTTCATCAAGAAAAACGAAAGCGCTTTCGTTTTTCTGAACTGGATCCCACAATTCTCTATAGAATAGCCGCTTTGCCCGATGAGACCGCCGCCAAGCTCACTCCCGATACGCCTTTGACGGACCCGCGGACCGGGCGGCAGATACCTCTGAAGGACATGAGCACCCGCGAACTGGATCGCGCGCTGGATGCGCTGGAATGCCGTACTTCCTCCCCGGAAAAGCCTAAACAGCCTTCGGGTGATGTGACTTTGGCAGGTAAGACTCGAGAGGAGTTTGCCGCCGACGCCCTGCGGATCATGGGCCGGCTGTCCGACCAGATGACTGAAATCCGCGGCCGTAAGGGATCACTGACCGGCGACCGAACGAAATTTTGTAAAGAAAGGCTGGTACAGCGAATGCCTCGCGGCAGCGAGAATTAAGGAGAGGAAAAGGAAAGATCAGGGCGATGAGGGCACACCCAGCTGCCCAATCTGCGGGAACATCATGGCTATACGAACAGCTCGCAAAGGTAACCATCCCGGATCGCAGTTCTGGGGTTGTTGCGATTATCCGAAATGTAAGGGCACCCGTCCTGTCAGCGAATCACAAACAGCTTTTCAATGCCCCACCACAGGCCTTTGAGTGCATATCCAACGGGACCGAGAATTTCCCTGCGGGACAGGTGCAGGCTTATGGTGGCAAAGTCAACCTGGTCTTTCAGGATCTTGATTCTTCCTTCCATGGAATCAATGTCGGACTGGACCCGGTTCAGTTCTGTCTCTATTGAAAGGATGTCCTTAACATCTTTTGCCTTTTCAAGGAGCTGTTTCAGCCTGTCGCGCAGGGCTATCCTGTTTTTCAGCCGGGCTTGAATATCAACGTATTGTTCAGTGACATCTTCCGCCTCGACGCTGCGGGAGGAGACTCTGCCGAGTGATTCAAGCGAGCCGATAGCGCTGTTGAATGTTTTTACGGGAACGCGAACAACGAGATATGAGGATTCCTCTCCTCTGTCTGATTTCTGCTCCACGTAGCCGCCATTTTTCCGGATGATTTCAACTGCCTGGCTTACGGAATTGCTGACGTTCCAGACGTCAAGGGAAAGCTGTGCTTTCCAGATGAGCATTCTGTCTACAGGAATCAGCGCAGCCGTTTCCTTGCCTTTCGGAGAGACTCCGTAAGATGCGCTTCCCATGAACTTTGGTGCAGCCATCCTGCAACCACCGGCGACGACTGACATGCAAACGAGCACTGTCATGACCTTAAGCAACTTCTTCATTTTTTCTCCTTTTATGCGAGCATTCTGTTTAGAACCGTGATCGAACTGTTTCCTGCCATAATTCAGTGTTCCTGCAAATCGTTAAAGTGGTTTCAGCTTAAGGCTTTTTTGTGTATGCTACCTTTTTCCGGCTGTCGGGATGTTGCGGTTCGGCTGGATTCCTGTATTGTCCGCCCCCTCCCGCGTGGAAACGCCTTGATGTGTAGCCGTCCGGCTCGTCGACTGGAGCCTTATTCTCCTGTTCTGGGATGTCCAGTACCCGCTGCTGCTGGCTGTTGTACCATTCAGGTTTGCCGTGGAGCCGGGAGACCGTGGCTTCGAAAACGTGTATGAGGGCCTTCCTGTCGGAATCCTCCGTCAGTTCGGCCAGTCCCCGGTGGAAGATGGATCTTGCGCGATCTTCGTCGCACAGGTCAATCACGGCAATGTCGATCATTTCGGTGAAGGCTTTCAATTGGCCGGGGTGCTCACTGATGATTTTTTCATATTCTAGTATGGCCTCTTCGTGAAGACCCCTTGCACGTTTTGCCTGGGGAATTCCGTACGCAGGCTGGGGCCGGTCAAACCGTTCGCCAGGGTAGAACATCGCCCTGAATGGCTCCGTTATGAAATCTGCGATTACCGGAGCTATGATAATGGCCCCGCCGACGATAAATGGAAGGGTACAGACCAGCCGGGTCATGGGATCAGATATGGTTGCAACTAAACAAACAGTTACTAAAAAACATAATAGAGCGAAAAGAAGTCGCAACAATTGTCCGCGAAGAATTTCAGAAACCTTTCTCATTTCGAATGACCTGCCAGCTCTGTTTTGCAGTTTGGACATTGCGTGGACCGGGCCCGTATTCTTGAATCGCAGTTAGGACATTTTATCCAGCCAAGCATGCTTGAGTAACCGAAACATGCAATCGCGCCGAAAACGCAGAACCCCATGGTTGCGGCATTCTCCTTTGTTTCTCCAAGGACAAGAAGGAGAATCAGGGCAATGATTCCTGCGGCAAGCGAGCCGGCAATGAGCAAAAAGTATTTCATGGTACTGATATCCGTTGATTTTTCGCTATTACGTTTTGATTACATCCTTCATGTCAAAGACGGAAACTGATTCTTTTAACGCAAAGATCGCAAAGTCAGCATTCGCAAAGACAAAAAGCTTTACAAGCTTTTTTCCGGTTCATATGTCACCCCCGGATTCTGATGCTTTTGGTTCGTCAAGGCCTGTTACTTCCACCGGGGTTCCTGATGTGATCATCCTGCCAAGCCTGAGGACATCCCAGTTTGTGAGGCGGAAGCATCCGTGTGATTCCCTGGAGCCGATTGTTTCGGGATGGGGCGTGCCATGGATACCGAAACTGGGCCGGTTCATTCCGATCCAGAAGAGCCCGACCGGGTTGTTCGGGCCGGGTGGGATCAGCAGCCTTTTCCCGATTTCCAGGGCACGGGCCGATTCAGGATAGTTCTTCGGATCAAAAGTATAAGTTGGATTATCTGCACACGCTGTCACTTTCAATGCCCCGGCTGGAATTGTCCTGCCCGCCATGGCGACGGAGCAGGGGAACGAAGCAATAATACGGCCCTTCGAATCCAGTGCACGTATCCGGAACTGACGGCAGTCAATTGCGATCTTTGCGGCAGTTAAAGAGACTTCCTTTACCAGGACATTCGGGACTTCTATGCTCTTGCCGACAATATTGGTCGAGACCCAGTCGGTAATTCCGGGATTCATGGTGCGCAGGTAGATTTCGGATATATGGAATTTCTCGGAGAGAACTTCGGGAAGAGATTCACAGGCCATCTTTTTAACCCTGGCCGCTGCGGCCCAGTCCAGGGGAGCCTCTCCAACCTGTTTGAGGTCTTCTCCGGTGACAACGTAGCTCTTGAAAGCCGGGATTCCGGCAATGTCTAGTTTTGTGTGGAGGTCATTCTTGTCCACGATTCCCTGGGCTTTCTTAAAATCTTCGATGGTAACCCGAGTCCTGACGCCCATATTGCCATCGATAAGTCCCACGCTGAAACCGTGGCGATCAAGAGCAACCTGAAAGGCTGCTGTTGCCAATGATGGAGCCTCTTCCTGTGCCCATCCCGTGAGAGTCAATATTGCGGTTAATGTGGCGGCAATTATGTTTTTCAATGATATTTTCCCTGTTGTTGGTTCAACCGGTGACCAGTTTCCGGCCGGCATTACATGCTTTCCGGATTGAACTTTGAGGAAGTTTGGGGTGTTCCGTTTGTGCGATCAGGCCTGCGCACAGGCTGGCTATGGTTTTTGCGCCCATGGTGTCGGCGGTGAGCCTGAGCGCACGCGGTCCGCCTGTGAATACTTTGGCGAGAAACGCCGGCATGCCGGTTGAGGTGATCAGGACAGCTTTCTTCGTTTTGTTCTTTGTCCTCATCGTTGGCCCGGGCTGATTCCATGGCCAGTATGAGAAGCCGATAAGCCGTTCCATAAACTTCCGGGTCACGGCAGTCAGATTGTAGAAATTAACCGGTGCACCAAGGACCATGCCATCGGCGTCCTTCCATTTGGCCAGGATGCCGGTCATGTCATCATCCTGGACGCACTTGCCGGGTTCTTCGCCGGGCAGCTGGGTGCATTTCCTGCAATTCAGGCAGTACTCGATATGCTGGTCGATCAGGTAGATCTTTTCGACTTCGGCGCCGGATTCTTTTGCCGCGGAAAGCGCTTCCGAGACAAGCGTATCAACGACCCCGTTTTTTCGGTAGCTTCCGACGATGCCGAGTATTCTCTTAGTCATTGTTTTCTCCATCGACTATCCAAATATACAGAAGCGACGGCTCAGCCAGGGGGCTTCGCCCGCCCAAGGAGGCTTCGCCCTACCCAAAACAACTAGAGCGCAAGTCAGTTCATTTCAGACCGCCAGGATGCAAATGTTCCGCTCGGAATTGGCATTACGCCTTTTCGGCCCTCAAGAAGCATCTCGCCGGATTCAACAGGGCCATTAAATTTCTTCAGGGGCTGGGCAAGCAGGTTATGCATTACTGCCGGGGTGAAGGCTGGAGTGTGGCAGCTGAAAAGAACAAACAGCGGATTGTCGGTCAGGAGGTCGACGCATTTCCCAATGGTGTTAAGAACATCGCGTTCGATCTTGTACACTTCTCCGGATTTCCCGCGACCGAAGCTTGGAGGATCGAGGATGATGGCGTCGTAGCGGCTGTTACGGCGGTGTTCCCGGTCGAGGAACTTGGTGACATCCTCCACGATCCAGCGGATGGGGGCTTTGTCGAGTCCGTTGATCTGCGCATTTTCCCGGGCGCGGGCGACCATCCCCTTTGAGGCGTCAAGGTGGCAGACGCTTGCGCCGGCCATTGCGGCGGCAATCGTGGATCCGCCGGAATAGGCAAAAAGGTTCAGGACCGAAATGCGGTCATGGCGTTTTGGCTGTGATGCCTTGATAATGTCCCGGACCCATTGCCATGAGGCGCGCTGTTCAGGGAAGATTCCGAGATGGCCGAAGTTGGTTATGGAAAGTTTAAAAGCAATCCCGTCGACATCGATGTTCCAGGAGTCCGGGAGCGGCTGGCGAAAGTTCCAGGAGTTGCCGCCGTCGCGGTCAAACCAGGCGGTGGCCCGTTCCCAATCCGAAGGGGTGAGTGCGGGTTTCCAGACGGAGCTGGCCGATGGGCGGACGAGGGTTACAGGGCCGAAGCGTTCAAGTTTGCGTTCGTTGCCGCTGTCCAGCAATTCATACCCATTGTCGGCAGGTTTGGTCATAGGCTGTGAGGATGCAGATTTATGGTGTTTGGTTCAATAAAAAATGGTCGAGGATGGGGCTGAAATGGTATATTTTACGCAGTTTTTAACCAAAACATGGAGGTTTGAGTGACTAAGGCTAAATCTGAGGTTTTTTTTGCGTCGGCGGTTCCTGAGAAGCTTGAACGGGACCTTACGCTCCCGGTGCGTTTCATGAGGCTGCTGGACCACCTGCCGATCCTGGAAAAGGTCCACAACAAGACCGTTGCGATCAAGATGCATGTGGGAGTCGGAATGGGATATTCGACCATTCATCCGCTCTTTGTGAAGCTGCTGGTTGACCATGTGAAGAAAGGCAAACCAAAAGATGTTTTTGTTACAGATGCGGACATCAGCGGCGCGGCGATACGGGGTTACACCAGGGAGACAGTTGGTGCGGAAATTGTTTCAACTCTGGGCAGTGACGGCAAGGCTGTTGTGAAGAAGCAAACCGGTTGGAAACACGTGCCGGAAGTCCTGCTGAGCAAGTCTGTGCTTGATGCCGACGTGCTGATAAACTTTTCGCACGTGAAGGGGCATGGTGACTGCGGGTTCGGCGGTGCGTGCAAGAACCTGGCGATGGGGTGTGTGCCGAACAAGTCAAGAGCTAGCATGCATGCCCTTGAGGGTAACCTGAAATGGGAAAAGGGAAAGTGCACCCACTGCGACAAGTGCATCAAGGAATGCCAGATGAAAGCGAACAAGTTCAACAACGCCGGGGAGTATGAGATATTCTGGCACAACTGCAAGATGTGCATGCACTGCATGCTTGCGTGTCCGTCCGGGGCGATCACCATAGAAAACAGGAAGTTTGACCTTTTCCAGGAAGGACTGGCGCGGGTGGCCAAGCTTGTCCTGGACTCGTTTGACAGTGACAAGACCTTCCACATCAACGTACTTACGAATGTCACGATCTTCTGCGACTGCTGGGGTTTTACCACGCCGTCGCTGATTCCCGATATTGGGATTTTCGGAAGCACGGACATCGTGGCTGTTGATCATGCATCGCTGATGGCGATCAAGGTTGAGAACCTGATACCGGGTTCCCTGACCCGGCCGTACGAGCTTAGCGGGAAGGGGCACCTGTTTGAGCAGATTCATCACCGTGATCCGTTTGTGCAGGTAAAGGCCCTGGGCGGGCTGGGAGCCGGGTCGCTTGATTATGTTATAAAGGCTGTAAAATAAAGCATCTTCGGTGCTATCGCGCAATACCTGCGGTCAACCGGTTTTAATGCTTGACGTATCGTGAAATAATTTCGCAAAGTACGCCGTTTTTCGATTCCCGGAAAAATGGCAAAGGAAATGAGATGTTAAATACTTTCTTAGGTTTGTTTTCGAATGATATTGGAATTGATCTTGGCACGGCGAACACCCTTGTTTATGTGAAAGACAGGGGGATTGTGTTGAGAGAGCCGTCAGTGGTAGCTGTTCAGTCGGGAACGAAGCGGATCCTCGCGGTTGGTGAAGAGGCCAAGCGGATGCTGGGCCGTACACCCGGCAACATTGTGGCAATAAGGCCCATGAAGGCTGGTGTAATCGCCGACTTTGAAATCACCGAGGCAATGCTCCGTTACTTCATCAAGAAGGTCCATAACCGCCGGAAAATGGTCCGTCCGCGCATCATAATTGCCGTCCCCAGTGACATTACCGAAGTTGAGAAGCGCGCGGTCAAGGATTCGGCGACGCGTGCAGGGGCGCGGGAAGTATTCCTGATTGAGGAGCCTATGGCTGCGGCCATTGGTGTCGGGTTGCCGGTACAGGAGCCTGCCGGCAACATGATAGTTGATATAGGTGGAGGTACCACCGAAGTTGCGCTTATTTCGCTCGCCGGGATAGTTTTCAGCCGGAGTGTCCGTGTAGGCGGTGACGAGATGGATGAGTGCATCGTACAGTACATGAAGCGGGTTTATAATTTGATGATAGGAGAAAGAACTGCAGAAGAGATAAAGATAAAGATTGGTTCGGCATATCCCATTGGGGAAGAAACGACCATGGAGATCAAGGGCAGGGATCTGGTTGCGGGTTTGCCCAAGACTCTGACGATAACCTCTGAAGAGATACGCGAAGCTTTGCAGGAGCCTGTGTCTTCCATTATCGAGGCCATAAGGATAACCTTGGAACGCTGCCCTCCTGAACTTTCAGCAGATCTCGTAGACAGGGGAATGATTCTGGCCGGGGGAGGATCGCTTTTGACTGGTATTGACAAGCTCATAGCCGAGCAGACCGGGTTGCCGGTCCACGTGGCTGATGACCCATTAAGCGCGGTTGCGGAAGGCACCGGGGTTGTGCTGAATGAGCTCAATTTCCTCCGTAAAGCCCACTCTGATCGTTTCTAAGCCGTTCATCAGATTCTATAATCTGCTTCTTCGGGTTTCTCCCGGTACAGTATTTTAATACACAGGATTTTCGGTGACAGAGAAGAAGTATTTTATAGTAATTATTCTGCTGGCTGTGCTTATCCTGCTCAACCTGCCGTCAGGGGCGGAGTGGCGGGTAAAGGCATTTTCACGCGACAACCTTGCTCCGTTCCAGAGGATGACTTCCAGCATTTCAGTGAAATGGAATAATTTCGTCTCCTTCCTTAAGAACCCGGGCCGTTCTGCGGCGGACAAAAGGAACCTGACCGAGGAAGTCGGGATACTGCGTGAGCGCGTGCGGAGCCTGGAGCTGGCGGAAAAAGAGAACAAGGAGCTGAGGAAACAGCTTGGCTTCATGAACACCGCCAAGAGGAGAATGGTCCTCTGTGAAGTCATAGCACGTGATGAGATCAGCGGCTGGTGGGAGATGGTTACGCTGAACAAGGGGATGGACGATGGTGTTGAAAACGGGATGGCAGTCATCACAATCGATGGCGTGGTGGGAAAGACCATCCAGGTTTCGAAGCGTACATGTGACGTCCTGCTGATCACCGACCCCAATTTCAAGGCGGCCTGCAAGTTCTCGAGAAGCGGGGCGTTTGGTGTTGTCAAGGGCGGCGGGGTATCTGTCAAGAACGGCGCGGCCATGGAACTGCTTTATTCATCTGCCCCTTTCAAGATGGATTACATCTCGAAGGAAGATGATGTCTGGATACATGACGAGGTTGTGACATCCGGGCTGGGTGGTGTTTTTCCGGAGGGCCTTCTGGTCGGGTATGTTTCCAAGGTGGATATGGATATTTCGGGGCTTTACCAGCGTGCTGAAGTTGTTTCGGTAGTCGATCTTAGAAAGCTGAGATACGTTTTTGTTGTTTTGCGATAGGGACAGGATTGAAAGGATTTTATGACCTGGTTGATCATGATGTTCATGCTGATCGCGGGGGCGATGATACAGACGGTAATTCCTGCCTGCGGCTGGCTTGGCGGGGTCAAGATACCGGTTCTGCTGTCGGTGGTATTATATTATGCGTTGACCCGGAATTTCGTCGTAACACTGGCTGCGGCCTTCTTCGCGGGGTTCCTCCACGACGTGCTGAGCCTGATGCCGCTGGGCCATTCGGTGTTCTGTTTCTGTGCTGCCGGATGGCTGGCCGGTTACTTCAAGAACCTGGTGCTGACCGATTCCCTTTTTACCACGATCATATTCGGGGGAATCGCAAACTCGGTGATAACCCTGGTTTTCTGCATGATGCTTTTGCAGGACGGTGCGATTTTCTGCTCATGGGGGCGGATCGCATTAAAGACGGCAGGATCACTCCTGCTGGGAATGATTTTTACGCCTGTTATCTTTAGCCTTGCGGGCCGGCTGGACAAGCTTGTTGGAAACGTTGAAATGGAGCACAGCCTCGATGGAGTTGAATAACATATTTGTCCGTGAGTTCACGCGGATACGTGTTGTGCTGGTCGCGATGATTGCGGCCCTGCTCTTCCTTGCGGTCTTTTTATGGCAGTTGCAGGTTGTTGGCGCGCGAAAGTACCAGGGGAGTGTTGCGAAGCAGAGCGTACGATGTGTGCGTCTGCCCGGGGCGCGTGGAAGGATCCTGGACAGGCACGGTGTGTCCATTGCAGACAACAGGCCGAGTTACTGCATAGCGATTTACATAGAGGAGCTGAGGCAGCCCGGCAGGTGGGACAAGACCGTCGATAAGATTGAAAGTGTTATTTCCAACCTGTCCGCGGTGCTCGGGGTGGAAAAGACCGTCACGCGGGAGGACATAAAGAAGCACATACGAATCCGTCCATACATGCCGTTCCTGGCGTGGCGCGATGTTGATGATACGGTGCTGGCGCGGTGGGCGGAAAGTAATGTGAAGTTTCCAGGTGTGGATGTGTATGTTGAGCCTCTCAGGGTTTATCCGGATGGCGAGGTTGGTGCGCACGTGCTTGGCTATGTGGGGAAAGCTGATATAGACCAGAATGAAGATGAAACGGCGTATAATTTCTACCTCCCGGAAATGGACGGCAAGTCGGGCATAGAGCTGTTTGCAAACGATGTTCTCGCCGGTGTGCCCGGTGGACGCCTTATCTGCGTTGACGCATCGGGTTTCAAGCGGCGTGAATCAAAACTGCTGGAGTATGAGCGGGGCCGAAAGATCAGCGAGCGCGCCCCGCATCCCGGCCGGGATGTCACGCTCACCATCGACCTTGGGATACAGCGACTGGTTGAGAAGGCAATTACGAATGCCACGGGTGCAGCAGTTGTGATCGATCCGCGTAATGGAGATGTCCTTGCCCTTGCCAGTTCGCCGGGTTTTGATCCGAACAGGTTTAATGCGGGGCTTTCCGCCAGGGAGTTCCGGAAGATTTCACAGGGGGAAGGTAATCCGCTGTTTAACCGCGCAATATCAGGGATATATCCGCCGGGCAGTGTTTTCAAGCCGGTCGTAATCATGGCATCCTTGGCATCGAAAAAGGCTGGTGAGGGCACGCGATTTGACTGCCCGGGTTACTTCCAGCTCGGCAATACCAGGTTTCACTGCTGGTGCAAGGAAGGGCATGGGGTAATAGGCATGAGGAAAGCCATTGAGCAGTCATGCAATTCGTATTTCTGCCAGTTAGGTTTGCTCACTGGAGAAAAAGGGATACAGCAGATGGCTGCGGATGCAGGTTTCGGGCGTCGGACCGGAATTGATCTGAAAATGGAATCATCAGGCTTTGTGCCGGACGAGGCGTGGAAAAAGAGGGTGTACCATGACGCTTGGCGAAAGGGAGATACATGCAACCTTTCGATTGGTCAGGGCGCATTGAATATCACTCCTGTCCAGGTTGCGGTTTTTGCCGCGGCTATCGCCAACGGCGGGAACATTTACAGGCCGAGACTGATAAAGACGGGCACTGACGAAGGCGATCTTATAAAGAAAATGCAATGGAGCAGGGAAGATTTGAGTATCCTGCGCAACGGGATGTATGACGTTGTACAGTCTGACACCGGCACGGGCAAGAGGGCCCGGATTCCCGATGTGGAAATGGCTGGCAAGACCGGAACAGCGGAATACGGCGTGAAAGGAAGCGGCAAGAAGTACGCATGGATGATGGTTTTTGCGCCATTTGACAAACCTCGGTATGCCATTGTCATGGTTGTGGAGGAGGCAATATCGGGCGGTGTAACGATTGCGCCGCGGATCAGGGAGGTAGCCAGGAGGATATTTGCTATAGAGAACAGCAAGAGAGCTGTTATTGATTCCAGGGCAGCATTAACTCCTGAAGGAGGGCAGGGATGAGCAAATACCTGGCCCTTACAAAACGGATGAACTGGCTGTTGACGATTGCCACCGGTCTATTGCTGGTTATCGGCGTATTTTTCATATACAGCGCGTGTTATTCAAGCGAAGAGGCCCGCGTGCGCCTGCTGTACATGAAGCAGATTACATGGATGCTGGCCGGGCTGGGTTGTTACGCGTGGTTTGCTTTTTACGATTACAGGAAGATGAGCCGGTTTTCCTGGTGGGCATATGGGGGTATCATTGTTCTCCTGGTGTTTGTACTGTTCGCCAAGCCGATTAATAACGCAAGGAGTTGGCTAGATTTGTTCGGCCTGAAGGTACAGCCGTCTGAACTTGCCAAGCTTGTCACGATCATACTCCTGGCGCGGTTATTGAGTCAGCCTAGCATCAAGCTGTGGGAAATCCGGACCACATTCCTTATTCTTGGAATTGTTGCTCTTCCGATTGTCCTGGTAATTCTGGAGCCGGATCCCGGTACGGCCCTGATTTTTATGCCGGTTACATTCATAATGATGTTTGTTGCCGGTGTTCCTCTGCGTTATCTGATGACCCTGGCCGGAATTGCAGTGGTGGCGGTCGGAATGATTCTCTCGGCGTTATTTCTTCCAGCCAAGTTCGGCTGGAGTGAGGAGAAGCAGGATAAAATCATGAGCATGACCATGCTCAAGAAACACCAGCGCGAGAGAATTATGAATTTCTTCCATCCGGACAAGGATCCGTTGAAATCGGGGTGGAACAAGATCCAGTCGGAGCTTGCGGTGGGTTCCGGCGGAATGTGGGGAAAGGGATTCAAGCAGGGAACCCAGAATATTCTCGGTTTCCTTCCCAGGGCCGTAGCGCATACGGATTTCATATATTCTGTGATTGCGGAAGAGAAGGGGTTTGCCGGTTCGATGAGTGTTCTTTTCCTTTTCGGGATAATAATTGCGGTAGGAATGCAGACGGCGGTAATGGCGCGGGACAGGATGGGAAGGCTTTTGTGCGTGGCGGTGATTTCCATGATATTCAGCCATGTTTTCATCAACCTGGCGATGACTGTGGGCTTGATGCCCATAATTGGAGTGCCGCTGCCGCTGCTGAGTTATGGAGGTTCATTCATGATTGTGACGATGTCCGCTCTGGGTATCGTGCAAAGTGTGTATATCCGGTGCAGGCCTGTTGAATCGCCTATTTGATGTTAGCGGGCCTGGAGAGACAATTGCCGGAAAGAACAGCGAAATGAAGAATGAGAGGTAAAAATGTTCGGATGGTTTAGAAGGAACAAGACGAAGAGAGAAATAATAATCAATGCCGAGAGTCTCGAGACCAGGGTTGCGGTCATGGAGAACGGCAAACTTGAAGAGTTCCAGGTGGAACATCCCACGCAGGAGCATATCGTTGGAAGCATCTACAAGGGCAGGATACAGAACCTTGAGCACGATCTGCAGGCGGCTTTTGTCGATATTGGACAGAAGAAGAACGCCTTCCTGCATTACTGGGACATGACGCCCGATGTCGATTTCGGGGCGGAATACGATGATGATTCCTCGCGGAGGGGCAGGCCTTTCAGGAAGAGGCGGATGTCCAACGAGGAGGTAAGTAAGCTTTTCCCTCCCGGTTCCGAGATTATCGTGCAGGTAACGAAGGGACCAATCGGGACCAAGGGGCCCAGGATCACCGCCAGCCTAAGTATTCCCGGGCGGTACCTGGTGATGATGCCCGGGGCCAGGCTCAAAGGGGTGTCCCGGAAGATAGAGGACGAGAACGAGCGTTACAGGTTGAAGAAGATACTTGCGCGCCTGCCGATTCCAAATGAACTGGGGCTGATAATCAGGACGGCGGGATCGGGCGCTTCGAGCCGCAGTTTTGCGCGTGACCTGAGGGGTCTCATTTCGACGTGGGACCAGATACAGGCGGCAATCAGGGACAAGCCGGCACCTGCCTGCATATACCAGGAGCCGGACCTGGTTGAGCGGGTTGTACGCGACTGGCTCACGGAAGATATTGACCGTATCGTGATTGACGACAATGGTCATTATGAGCGCATAAGGGAAATTGCATCGCAAATATCACGGAGCGCAAAATCCAGGATCCATCTTTATGATGGAGAGCTTCCTGTGTTTGATCATTACGATATGGAGAGGCAGATAAGCGAAGCTTTCATGCGGAAGGTCAACCTGAAATCAGGCGGTTACATCGTATTTGATGAAACCGAGGCGCTGATCGCAATTGACGTAAATACCGGCCGCCACAAGGGGAAAGGTTCACAGGAGGACGCGATATACGAGGTGAACACAGAGGCGGTTGATGAAGTTGCGCGTCAGTTGAGGCTGAGGAATGTTGGCGGACTGGTGGTTATTGACCTGATTGACATGAAGTCCAAGAAGCACCAGAACAATGTGTACCGCACATTGAAAGCGGCTTTAAAGCGTGACCGGGCCAGGACGAATGTCCTGCCCATTTCATCGCTCGGGCTCCTTGAGATGACCAGGCAGCGGGTAGAGGAAAGCATTCTCTCGTCGCTGTATGTTGACTGTCCGTACTGTCATGGCCGCGGGCATATCAAGTCGCCCCTCGGCATGAGCGTGGAAGTCCAGAGGCAGATTGGAGCCGCGATGAGGAAGCGGAAGAAGAATAACGATTCCATAAGCCTGCAGATTGTGGTACATCCTACGGTACTGGAACGACTTCGCCGGGAAGACGAAGATATTCTCGTGGAGCTGGAGTCAAGGTTTGAGGGGCGCCTGACATTCAAGTCGGACCCAACAAAACATGTGGAGCATTTTGCTGTTAACGATGCTGTTACAGGCGAAACAATTTATACGAATACCGACAGTTAGAAAAGAGGCGCTGATGGTTCGAACTGGCGTATGTGGAAAGTGGAAGTACTGTATTTTGATGCCTTTCCTGGCAGTTCTATTCAGTCCGGTAATGGTTTTTTCCGCAGGCAAGAGTGTAATTAAACCTGGGGCGACCATAAAGCCGGTTTCCACCAATTCCGTGGCAACAAACGTGGTTGAAGCGGTGGAAAGGATACAGGCAAGTGCCGAGACGCTGCGCCGTAACGGGATATGGCTTGAAGCAATAGGGCATGCAGTGGTCACAAAGGGTACTGACCAGCTCAGGGCCGACTACATCAAGTACAACACAGAAACTGAGGAAGCCGACGCTGTAGGAAATGTTGTGCTGTATAAGCTGTCCCCGGTTACGGTTACTGTTTCTTCGACCAATAATGCTGTTTCGAATAAGGTCGTATCGGCTGCGTCGAGGACGAGCACTGTGAGTTCTGTCACGAACGTTGTGACTTCTGCACAGACTGCGACAGCGGTCATGCGCGCCAGCACGTTGAAGCACAGCTTCAAGACGGTCCGCGGCAGGGTTGCCGGTGGCGCTGATAACGTGATTTATTTCTATCCTCCATTCTACATAAAGACCGCGAAGGTCAGGCAGACAGCGAAAAAAGAGTACGAAGCTTCTGCTGCTAATATAACGACTTGTACTAACCAGTATCCTAACTACCACTATCATGCGTCTGCAGGGAGTGCGGAAATTATTCCAGGAGATACCCTGACGGCGCACAGTTCGGTGTTTTACCTGGGCAGGGTTCCATTCTTTTATCTTCCGTACTGGACCAAAAGCCTCAAAGATGACTTTGGTTTCAGGTTCTATCCGGGTTATAACAGCAGAATGGGTGTGTTCCTGAAGACTTTGTACATGTACCGGCTGAATCCTTACCTTAAGGCGGTTACACATGTCGATTACCGTTCGAAGCGCGGCGTTGGCTTTGGCCAGGACCTGCTCTGGCGCGACACTAACGCGTTCACAGGGAAAATTTCGCTGTACTATCTTGACGACAAGGATCCGACAGAGAACGGCACCAGGTTTGACGAGTATCTTGGGGACAAAAGGTACCGGGTTAAGCTGAACCATAACCAGAATTTCAGTGACAGGGATTACCTTATTTCCCAGGCACAGTATCTCAGTGATCCGTACGTTGTAATGGATTTTTATGAAGACGAATATCGCGAGGCCAACCAGCCTGATAACTATATTTCCTTCACGCACCGGGGCGACATGTATACTGCCAACCTGCTGGCGAGGTCGCGAATCAATGATTTTTATTCAACGGTTAACAGGGTTCCTGAAGCATCAATAACCTTCATGCGCCAGGAGATCGGCGACACTGTGCTGTATTATGATGGCCAGACGGCGGCCTCTTTCCTCCAGAAAACATATGAAAAGAGTGACAGCAACAATGTGGAATATTCAGCATTCAGGATAGATTCATCGCACTTCATTTATTACCCGGAGAAGTATTTCGGTTTCCTGAACATAACGCCCAGGGCCGGTTACAGGGCGACGTATTATTCGGAAACCGCGCAAATGGTGACAACCATAGCAACAAACACCAGTACTACAACAAACGGACTTACCGTTACCGAGGTAAGCACAAACAGTCACTCTATCGCCGGTGCGGCGGATCTGAGATCCAGGTATGAGCTTGGAATTGAGGCATCGATGAAGGCATTCAGGACCTGGGACGATGCATTCGGCGGCTGGCGCCATGTTGTGGAGCCTTACGCGAATTATACGTTTAGTCCGGAGCCGAATATACTGCCGGCCAGTCTATACCAGTTTGATTCTGTTGATACGCTCGACAAGGAACACTGGGTGAGAATGGGAGTCAGGAACAAGCTACAGACCAAAGTCGACGGTGCGCCGTTTGACCTGGTGGACGTTGATATTTACACCCGTTATCTTTTTGAGCAGGGGACCAGGACGACGCCTCTGGACAACTTCTATTTTGATGCCAAGACATGGCCGGCCGAGGGTGTTTCTCTCTTCTTTGACGGAATGTATGATACCGAAGCGTCTGTATTGTCCACGTTCAACACCCGGCTGGGCTTTACATCGACTAATTCCTATTCCATAGCACTGGAGCACAGGTACAGCGAAGCCGGCAGCAGTTTATTCTATTCGACAATGTCATATTCTCCAAACGCCTACTGGACCTTTGAGCTGTACGGAAGGCTTCAGTTTGAAGCCAGCCGCCTCGAGGAAGTATGGTTTTATCTTTCCAAGAAAACGGACTGCCTTACTTTCCGGACGGGTGTCGGCCTGACGCCCGGTTATACGAGTGAGACTGGAGTAGAGACCGAAGACGAGTGGCGGTTTGTGTGTCAAATCTGGATAAACGCATTTCCTGACATGGCCATGGGAAATTCGACTTTTAACAACTGATGTCATCAGGCTTGCTTTTTTACCGGCGAGAGGGACTTTACAATGGAATATCTGGTTACGGGCGGTGCGGGTTTTATCGGTTCGAATACGGTCCGGTATCTTGTCGGCCAGAAAAAGAAGATCAGGGTGCTTGATGACCTTTCCACAGGCCGGATAGAAAACCTTGATGACTGTCTCGGGCAGATTGATTTCATCGAAGGAGACATGAGGGATGCCAAGACCGTTGCGAGGGCTATGCGCGGCGTGCGGATAGTCCTTCATTTCGGCGCCCTGCCTTCGGTTGCGAGGTCTGTTGAGGATCCGCTGACATCCAACCAGGTAAATGTCTGCGGGACACTTCGACTGCTGATTGCGTCGAGGGATAACGGCGTGGAACGGTTCGTGTTCTCATCATCTTCTTCTGTGTATGGCAATTCGGAGGTGCTCCCAAAGCGTGAAGACATGACGCCGATGCCCCTGTCTCCTTATGCGGTGCAGAAGCTGACAGGTGAGCATTATTGCAGGATATTCCACAGCCTTTATGGCTTGAAAACGTTTGTGCTCAGGTATTTCAACGTTTACGGTCCCAGGCAGAATCCAAAGTCACAGTATTCTGCCGTGATTCCCCTGTTTATTGATGCAATCAAGGAAGGTAAGGCTCCTGTAATCCACGGTGACGGCAACCAGACCAGGGATTTTACGTTTGTCGAAGATATTATAAGGGCAAACCTCTGTTGCTGCAGTGCGTCTGATGATGCCTGCGGCGGTGTTTTCAACGTGGCGCGCTGTGATCGTATATCCATCAACGACCTTGCAGCAAGGATCATGAATCTGGTCGGCAGGAAAGTTGTACCTCTCCACGATGAGCCAAGGTCCGGGGATGTCAGGGATTCACAGGGTGATTCAACTAGGGCGCAGAAGATCCTTGGATGGAAGTCTGAAAGCACTTTCGATGAAGGGCTCAGTAAGACAGTAAGTTTCTATTTAGGGAAGAAGCCTAAAGGCCAGGGGTAGGAAGATTTCCCATGAAAGCCTCACGCCGAGGACCACAGCCGGGACAGGATAAATTAATTACCGCGACCGACCAGGTCAACTCTGCCTCGATCCTGTTCGGACAAAAAGGTGATGCCGGCCTTATCGCCGTTGAAATTGAGGAAAAAAGGAATAGCAGTGACGAGGTTGTCCTTTATTTACGGGAAGGCGGCGAGACCCGGCAGAAGCGTGAACCATTCGGACCTTTCATAATTGCCGACGTGCAGGCTATTGGCGACTGTCCAGTTGAATTCATTTCCAAGCCCCTGGCAGGGCACGGCAGGCTTAACCTGCTCGCGGTTTTCCGTTCATGGAAAGACTGTCTAAGGGCCAGCAAGTGGCTGGCGGACAAAACCGGGTTTTCCGCCAGCGCACCTGGCGCGCCGTATTTTTTCCTTAACGATCCTGTTCATCAGCATCTCATGCTCTCAGGGAGGACTCATTTCCGTGAGATGCTGTTTGACGACTTGCACCGCATGCAGGTGGATATTGAGTGTATTACAAGTCCGGGTTATGAGTTCTGCAATGCGGAGCGTGAAGGCGACAGGATAATAGCGATAGCTCTTGGTGACCAGACCGGATGGATTGAGGTCATATCGGGGGAAAAAGCCGGAGAGAAAGAGATACTTGAAAGATTCGTAGATTTAGTAAGGGAGAGGGACCCGGATGTCCTGGAGGGGCACAATATCTTTAATTTCGATCTGCCCTACATCGTGGAGCGAGCGAAGAGGCACCATGTAAGACTTTCCCTCGGACGTGACGGCAGTCTGCCCAGGCGTCGTCCCAGCCGTTTCAGCGTTGCGGAAAGGACAATCTCGTATGACCGTTTTGACGTATTTGGCCGGCATATTGTTGACACGCTTTTCCTGGTTCACGCTTATGATGTCAGCCACAGGGAACTGGATGGTTTCGGGTTGAAAGAAGTTGCGGTCCATTTTGGTTTGGCCGGCAAGGACAGGACTTATATAGAAGGTTCAAAGATAACAGATGAATACAGGAAGGACCCTGCCAGGGTAATCAGGTATGTACGGGACGATATCGCCGAGACGCGGGACCTGAGCGCGCTCCTCTCCAAGAGCAATTTTGTCCAGGCCCAGATCCTTCCATACAGCTACCAGAATGTCTGTGTCAGGGGGAATGCCACCAAGATTGATGCCCTTATGATACGGGAATACATGAGGAAGGGCCATTCCCTGCCTTTACCCGGTGAATCGAGGGAGTTTGAAGGCGGTTATACCGACATGTTTATCCAGGGGGTTGTGGAAAATGTCCATCACTGCGACATCCGCTCGCTGTATCCTTCGCTCATGCTGACCAGGAAGTTTGCCCCGGCGAAGGATGAGCTCCAGGTATTCTTGAGCCTGCTGGAGTCTCTCAAGTTCTTCCGGATACAGGCCAAACAGAAGATGCAGGCATCTTCGTCGAAAGGCGAAAAGCTGTATTTGGACGCCCTTCAGACGGCATTCAAGATACTGATTAATTCATTCTACGGGTACCTTGGTTTCTCACAGGGGCATTTCAATGACTTTGAAGTTGCGGAAAAGGTTACGGAGTCGGGACGCAGGCTGCTGGAATCGATGATAAAATGGCTCAATGATAATGGTGCAAAACCGGTAGAGATCGATACAGACGGTATTTATTTCGTTCCACCCGAGAAGAGCGCAAAAAAGGATATTGAGAAATTCCGTAAGGATTTTGCGACTATACTGCCGGAAGGTATTGAAATCGAGTATGACGGTGAATACAAATCCATGTACAGCTACAAAATGAAAAACTACGCCCTTTTAAGTTCCGGCGGGGAGATGGTCATAAAGGGAGGGGCTCTCAAATCCAGGGGACTGGAACCATTCCAGCGGAATTTCATGAGGGACGTGATCAGGCTCAAGCTTGAGCGGCGCGACGATGAAATTGTGCGATTGAAAGAGGCATACGAAAAGGCAATAAAGGAAAGGCAATGGCCTATCGAGAAACTTGCGAAGACAGAAAACCTTCAGGATGCACCCGCGACATATACGGCGAAGCGGAGCGGAGGTAAAAGGGCAAGGAGTGCGGCCTATGAGCTGGCATTGCGTTCCGGCAGGGAATACAGGGCAGGGGACCAGGTATCTTATTACGTTACAGGAGACAAAAAGAGTGTTGCTGTCCATGAGAATTCCAGGCTTGTAAGTGATTGGGATCCCGTAAAGCGGGACGAGAATGTCACATACTACCTTGACAAGCTGGATACTCTTTTTGAAAAGTTCGGTAATGATTCCTTGCAGGCCGAGATGGATTTATGAAATAAGCAGTATATGAACGGCTTGACCTGGCGGGTAACGGAGGATATTAGATGAATATGCGATCAGGCTTTACTCTTGTCGAACTGCTGGTTGTGGTTCTAATCATTGCGATACTTGCGACGTACGTGGGGGTTAACATAGCAAATGCCCCAGGCAAGACTCGAAAGACAGCGGCACTGGCACAGATAAAGACCATTAAGTCAGCCTTGGAGATGTACCGTGCCGATCATGGCCGCTTGCCGACGCAGGAGCAGGGGCTGAAGTCCCTTTGCGAGAAACCTGTCGTACCGCCTGTACCGGAGAATTACCCTGCTGACGGTTACCTGGACAGCAGGAATGTGCCGAAGGATCCATGGGGGCATGAATACGTTTACATCGTACCCGGTCCGGCCGGACGCAGTTATGACATTATTTGTTACGGGGCTGATGGGCAGGAAGGTGGAACCGAAGACAACGCAGATATCATTGCCTCAGAGCTGTAGCAGGCCTCACCGTGCCCTGCGGTGCGGCACCAGTTTCCGGAGAGCAGAATGGATCTTTCCGTTTGATGCAATAAAGCTCATTCTGTTACCGCTCTGCTCAAGGAGGATCTCGGCCTTTCCTCCGGCACGGGAGACGATCAGACCTGCTGCTGCTATATCCCAGATATATATGCCGGATTCATAGTAGCCCTCCGCTCTGCCGCAGGCCACCTGGCAGATATCTGCGGCGGCGGCACCCATAACCCTGGCCTTCTGGGTTTTCTCAGATATTTTCCTGAATATTTCAAGAGGGGCTGTCCTTGTGCCGGCATTTTTATCCAGTCCGGTCATAATGATCGAGTCTGCTAGATTGCTGATACCCGACACATGGATCGTTGAGTTATTTCTCATGGGTGGCCCATCAATCGCAGCAGTATAAAGTTCGTCGATCACTGGAATGTAAACGGCTCCGGCTACTACTGTCCCGCGGTATTTAACTGCGACGGAGCTGCACCAGTTCGTAAGTCCATGGAAGAAGTTTACCGTGCCGTCAATGGGATCGATTATCCACTGGCAGGCAGTTTTGCCGGGATCAACAGATCCGTTTCCTTCCTCTCCAAGAATGGCATGCCCGGGGAACTTTCTGAGAATAGACTCGATCGCCTTCTGCTGGCACTCAACATCGAGGGCGAGTTTTACATCGTGCCTGAAAGTCTTGATGGTTTTTAAACGCCTTGAGGAGTTATTAAGAGCATGAAGGCCCGCCTTTTTAACAGCAGAAACTGCGCAATCCAGAAGCTCTTTGTAGTTACACTTCATGTTGTTTCATAACCTGACGGGGAAAGAATCAGGATACCGGCGCAGGTGCGATAGGCGCCGGTGCCTCAAAAAGGCGCTTCTTGTGCTCATTAAATTTCATGGAAATGATCTTCGAGACGCCTTTCTCGGGCATGGTTATGCCGTATAATACGCTGCCGGCCGACATTGTTTGGCGATTGTGCGTGATAACGACGAACTGCGACTGCTCCAGGAATCCCTGTAATATGCTGACAAAACGCCCGATATTGGATTCGTCCAGCGGGGCATCCAGCTCGTCGAGCAGGCAGAATGGACTGGGTTTGATCATGTAAATGGAGAAGAGGAGGGCCACCGCAGTAAGAGTTCTCTCACCGCCGGAAAGCAGGGAGATGTTCTGCAATCGTTTGCCGGGAGGCCTCGCAATGATTTCAATTCCGCACTCCAGGACATCTTCCTCGTTTACCAGCACCAGTTTTGCGGATCCGCCGTTAAATAGTTTCTTGAACATGGCCTGGAAATTCTCGTTTATTGCCGCAAACGTGCTACTGAACATTTCGGATGTTGTCTGGTTGATCTTCTTGATCATATCCATGAGCTGCTGTTTTGAGTTGACCAGGTCCTGCTCCTGCTGGGTGAGGAACGTGTGGCGTTCCTCCAGCTCCTGGTATTCTTCAATGGCAACAAGATTTACCGGCCCCATGGCTTCGATTTTTGTCTTCAATTCTGCGATCGTTGTTTCCATCGCATCATTGCTTGGTTTCTCGCCTTCCCATGCGGGCTCCGGCTGTTCCATGAGCTGCGATTCGGTCATATTGTATTCGGATGTAATCCTGTCCACCTGGTTCTGGCGCTTCATCGTTGTTTCGGTCAGCTTGATGTTGAGGTTTGACAATGTGTTGCGGACATTATCAAGCATTGCCTTCTTCTTGCCGACGGAATCTTCCAGCTGATCAAGTTCCTGTGACTGTTTCTCCATGTTTTTGCGAAGGCTGTCGGCCGTTGAGGAATTGGCCTCGACGATTTCCCTGAGGGATACAAGCTGTTTCTCCCCGGCAGTAATGGAGCTCTTGAGCTGTTCTATGTGCCGCTGATGGGAAACAAGTCCTTCCGACCTGTCTTTTAGAAGTGTTTCCAGTTCCTGGAGGTGTTTTTGTACGGAAGAATGCCTGATGCCGAGGTGTTCAACATCCTGGCTGATCTGGGCAAAACGAATGCTTTTACGTGTGACATCACCCTGCAGATCCGACTGTTTATTCTCAAGGTCCTGCAATTGCCTGGTGTTTGGTTCAATCTGTTTCAGGATGTTTGCGCGCTTGGCCTGACTTTCCTCGATTTCAGCAGAAATTGCGGAGCGTTTTGACGGCCCGGCATTTTCGGACGTCACCAGGCTGTTCAGTTCCCATGTTACGGTATTCAGCCTGTCCCTGGCCTGGTCGGTTTCCGCCGAGACAATCTTAAATTCGCCTTCCTTAACGGCGAGATCATGCTGGGTTGACTCCAGATTCTGCCTGGCGCTGCTGATGGTGGAGATGGATTGTGTTTCGTGTTCAGAGAGAACACCCATTTCTTTCTCAAGTTGAGAAATCCTTGCCTGTGTTTCCTGGAGCTTTGCCCTCAGTTGAGTCAAATCACCAGCCTGGGGGGAGGTGTCTGCATGCTGTTCGTGTAAGCGGTATTCAACATAGCCTTCACCCCTGATAAATGACCCTGTACGTGTAACATAAACTGCATTCTGGCCGATTACTGCCGGTGCCAGGTCAAGGGAATCAACAATAATCGCATTGCCGAGCATTCTCCAGACAAGAGGCATTATTTCTGTTGATGCCTTGACATGATCGGACAGCCTTGAACTGCCTGCAGGTATTTCAATCTGGGGCTGATTGTCGTTTGAGGGCGTATCCAGTATTAACAACCTGGCAGTCCCTGATTTCTGTGTTTCCAGCACTCGTAAAATATTCAGTGCGGCAGAACGGTTACGGACAAGGACTGCATCAAGCCAGAACTTAAGTACAGCCTTGACGGCGGTTGCATAACCATCCTCGATGGTAAGTTGCGGGCCAAGGAGGCCAAGAACAGAATCAGCATCAAGTTTGAGCGGGTTGGATTTGTCCAGCAGTACCTGGCTGCCGGGAGGCAGGTTTCCTGTATCGTCTCCTTTGCCGGCCATAAGTTCGAGCTGAGCCTCTAAAACCAGTGCTTGTGACCGCGCATCAGAAATGGCCTGGTGCAGTCTCGCAGTTTCCTTTTTGGCGTCTGACTCGCGGACCAGTGATTGTTCAAGGTTTTTCAAGCCGGACGAGACCGTGTTCCTTGCGGCTTCCAGGTCTTGCTGCATTTCGGCCTGCCGGCGTTCGTACCTTTTGACAACGCTTTCAAGCTGTGCCTGTTCCGCGAACAGCCTCTCCCGGCGTATAGCGTCCGAGTGTTCCTGGGACTCCATCTGTGTCAGCTGATTCTGGAGTTTGGATACGAGGCTTTCGAGTTCAACCGATTCTGTGCGCAATTCCTGGATGCTGTTGCGCATCGCTTCGACTTCATGCTGATGTGACGCAAAGGCATCGTTCGATTCTTTCCTCTCCTTTTCAGCGGCAGCAAGGCCTGAGCGGGCGTTTTCTATCTGGGCTGAAAGTTCCGAGGTGCTTTGTTTCTGCTCTTCAATCTGCCTGCGTGTTTTTTCAAGATCGTCGGTATCGCGTTTTGAGAGGGCGACATATTCATCAATCTGCTGCTGGTTCATGCGGATCATTTCCTGGGTGTGATCCAGCTTGCTTCGAGCCTCCATGCCTTTTTCCATTATGGAACCTATCTCGTGTTCGGTCTGGAGGATGCTTTTCCGCAGGACGGCGTTTCCCTGGTCCATTTCGGCTATTTCGGTCCGGTAAGCCTGTATCTGTTCGTTATAAGTGGCGCTCTCAGCCTGCAGCCGGGAAATTTCCTGATCCATCATGGTAAGTTTGTATTTGGATACATGGACATCAAATTTCCGCAGTTCTTCCCGAAGTTCCTTGAACCTGCGGGCCTTGCCTGCCTGCCTCTGCAGTGATCCTATCTGGCGCTTCACTTCGCGGATAACGTCGGCCAACCGGAGCAGGTTCGCCTCGGTATATTCAAGTTTACGGATGGCTTCTTTCTTGTCGGCCTTGAATTTCGTTATTCCGCTTGCTTCTTCGAAAATGGTGCGGCGGTCTTCGGGATGAGAGCTGAGAACCCTGTCGATCTGGCCCTGTTCCATTAGGGAGTAGGATGTTGTCCCGATACCGGTACCCAGGAACAGGCGCTGGATATCCTTGAGGCGGCAGGGGATTTTGTTCATGAAGTACTGGCCTTCGCCCGAACGGAAGACACGACGTGTGATGGTCATTTCGTTGAACTCAAGGCCCAGCGACTGCTCGCAATCTGCAAAAGTTATGGCTACTTCTGCCATACCCAGCGGTTTCCGGGTATCTGTGCCGTTGAAGATGCAATCTTCCATCTTTGTGGCACGCATTGCCTTGGCGCTTTGTTCCCCTAATACCCATCGAATGGAGTCGGCAATATTGCTCTTTCCGCAACCATTTGGGCCGACAATTGCAGTCATTCCCGGCTGGAACTCCAGTTTAGTGGTGTCCGCGAAACTTTTAAATCCGACCATTTCCAATGATTTCAGATACACCTAAATACTCCTATCTCGTTATGGCAAAACATTCACCCAATACCTATATCATGTATGTAGTGAGGGCGCAACCACAATATGTTGTGTTTTATTAAGTAAAAGAGGAGAATCGGGTTAATTAGCAGGATATGAGAATCATCATATTTCCAGTGAAAATGAAAAGAACTCAGCATGAACAGGTGTAAAACCAAAGCTTATGGCCAAATAGAACTTTTCATGGTGTTTATTTTGGGGTAATTTTACAGCGATTTCATTTAAAACGGGGTTTAGGAGGGTAATGATGACTTCAGCAGCTGAATATTTAGAGGACGTAATAGATTCTGCCCGGAAAGTTGATCTATCAGCCGTTGTTAAAGTTGTGGATATTCTTGAAGAAGCGTTCAAGGATGGCCGTGGTGTATATGTCATAGGTAATGGCGGCAGTGCCGCAAACGCTTCACATTTCTCCGAGGATCTGTCAAAGGGTGCTCTTCCAGATATTGACGGGAAACGTTTTCGCGTCATGAGCCTGACGGATAATATTGCTTATATTACTGCCGTTGCAAATGACATGGGATATGAAAGAGTGTTTGATGTGCAATTGCGTCAATTTGCGGTGAAGGGCGATATTCTTATTGCCATCAGCGGTTCCGGTAACAGTCCAAATATTCTCAAGGCAGTTGAATGTGCCCGGCAATTAAAAATGAAGATCGTAAGTGTCACTGGCTTTGCCGGCGGTAAGCTTATCAAGAAATCCGACGTGCAGGTCCATGTGCCGTGCAATGACATGTGTAAGTCTGAAGCGGTCCACAGTATACTGTTCCATATGATAACTGACATTCTCAGGGAGCGTTTCGTTTCCGGGTGATCTCTCATTCATGTTAATGCAGGCTGTAATCCTATCTGGCGGTTTGGGCACAAGGCTTAGGGCTGTTGATAATACTGTTCCAAAGCCCATGGTCAGGGTTGCCGGTCAGCCTTTTCTGTTTTATCTCATAAATATGCTCCGGCGTCGCGGGATATCCGACATGCTGTTTCTTCTTTCGTACAAAAGTGACATAGTGGTGAGTTTTCTGGAAGAACTGAAAGAATCTGAT
>Ga0172371_10000407_pt1 | contig 65907 bp, 64 predicted proteins | sample Lak12m_FD_114543 | JGI IMG/M metagenome (GOLD analysis project Ga0172371, IMG submission 114543) | Freshwater microbial communities from Kabuno Bay, South-Kivu, Congo - kab_022012_12m | ecosystem: Environmental > Aquatic > Freshwater > Lake | place: Democratic Republic of the Congo: South-Kivu... | reverse complement strand
TCCGCACCTGGATCGCCACCTGGAACGACGAGCCCCGGCCGTATGTGTGGCACAAGACGGCGGACCAGATCCTCGAATCGCTCGCGTTCTATCTCTGGCGTATTAATGACTCAGGACACTAGGCGTACGTTGCTGCGCGAAAGTTCGGGCACCTCGTTCACGTATAGGGTGATATCGACGAGTGAGATCGTTTCCCTCAGGTCGAAGGTGTTGGTGACCGACATGGGAGATGTGCCCCCTGCGGCGTAGTAGTTGAAGAGCGCCGTGCTGCCGTTACGCACACCCTCTCGTATTACTTCCCCGGTGGTGCTGTACTCCGGATAGGTTGGGGGCACCGCGGCCATGTTCGGTTCTGCCGTCTGCATTCGCAGAGTAGTTCCCGACAGGTAGTAGCGCACCTTTTCGGCGATGCCGTCGCCATCGATATCAGCATAGAAGACGACTTCCTGGGGGGCGGCGGTTTCGATGGCATCTGAGCGGGTGGTAGTGATGCTCTCCGACGCAGATGCCATTCGAAGGTAACGCGTCATCTGGTTCATTGCCAGACGGGCTTCGTCTTGATTCTGCATACGCACCTGCCCGGTGGAAAAGGTGCGCAGGGTCGTCACGAACACACTTAGGATGCCCGAGGCCATTATGCCGACCACGAGGATCGTCACCATCATCTCGATGAGGGTGAGGCCGCGTTCCCCGCCGTCGTGTCCGGACGGTCCTGAAGCCGCCCTCCGGAGTAGTTCTATCGGGTGTTGTGACCGCATGGTCAGCATCAGTGGTGATGGGTCGTGGTAGTGGTCTGGACCATTGTCACGACGACAGTCACGCTGCCGCCTCCTATGGTGACTGTTGTACTGTAGGGGATGTAGTTGTTCCTAGTGACCAGAAGGTCATACGTGCCGATTGGGATGTCCGTGAAGACGATGTCCCCACCGCTATTCGTCAGCCCCTGAGCCCCGTTGAAGGTCACCTCTGCATTCTTCAGGCCTTTTAGCGTCCCGTTTTTCCATCTCTGTACGTGCACGGTGAGAGAGCTTAGGCCGGTAGTAGTCGAGGTAGTGGAGATCGTGGTCGGGGTGCCACCCAAGGTGGTGTCGGTGGTCGAGGTCGCGCCGTCAGACTGCACCACGATGGTAACGTCTTGAGTGGTTCCGGGTTCGAGGACGATGTCTCCCAAGGAGCCGGCCAGATATCCATTTCCCGCAGCGACGGCGATCACATACGGATTGCCGCTTGTCGAGAAGCCGATACCTGTGAGTGATGCGAGGCCCGTGCCGTCGGTTAGATAGGTTTGGGCCGTGGCGAACTCGCGCGGGCCCGTTACCGACAACGAGGCGCCTACCACTGCTGCGCCGGTCTCATCGACCACGTGGATGTTCAAAGTGGACACACTGTCCATGATGAACTGTATGACGGTATACGGGAGACCTTCCTCAACCACGACCATAGGATCGGTCCATTCGCGGTTGTAGCCGGTCTTGTTTGCTTCCACGTAGTACGCGGCCGTCGGGTCAGGAGTGAGACCGGGGATGAGCAGGTGACCTTGTGAGTCAGTGCGTATCGCCGAGGTGCCGATATGTACACCGGGGATCAGATGGTCGTTGTCGACGGTGATGAGGACGTCGGGCACCGGTTCTCCCCGGGTGTCGACGACTGTGATGTCGAGTGATCCGCCCCTGGCTCCACCGGCTACCAGGGTAACTAATTCCACCGGTCCCAGCCGGGTATCGCCGTCGACCTGGACTCGGATGGTCACGCGGCGATAATTGGCCGGAAAGGGGCCCGAGTAGCTCGGGTCCTCGACGAAGGTGACCTCGCGGGAGATTTGAAGAGATACACCCTCCACGGTGACCGTCTCGGAGGCGAGGAGGGGGCCCGCCGGGTGTCCGCCGACGGTGCCGACATCGGCGTAGTCGAGGCCGCGGGCTTTCTCGATCTCCTGCGCGGCAACCTGATGGATCAGGGAACGCGTCTCGGAGTCGGTGACCCTACCGATCGCAGAGGAGAAAAACTGCGCGATGAAGATGAGTCCGACGACGAGCACGAAACCCGCTACCAGGACCTCGAGCAAGGTGAATCCTGCATCGTCGCCTGTGGGACGCTCGAACGGCCGGCACTCTTTTCCCGCTCTGTTCACCCGATGCCTCCGCGACATGTCTCTGTCTCCCTGAGCCGCCAGCTTACCGATGGAGTATCGGCAGAATCGCACCGCTGCATTACGATCTTTAGAAACAAGAACGAACATCCAGCGGCGAGGGTTCGGGTCAACCCGCGGCCACCAGAGGCTCGACGTCGGCGTCGATGATCTCGAGAAAGGCGGAGAGGATGTCGGGGTCGAACTGGGAACCCGATCCCGCGACGAGTTCCTCGCGGGCGGCCTCGGATGTCATCGCCTTGCGATACGGCCGGTCGGTGGTCATCGCCGACCACGCATCGGCGACCGCCAAGACCCGCCCCAGGAAGGGGATGTCCGTGCCCTTTAGGCCCCGAGGGTAGCCGGTGCCCTCCCAGCGCTCATGATGGCTGCCGACGGCGGCCATGACCTCGGTGAGGCCCGGGACCGCCTTCACGATGATCTCACTCCTCACGATGATCTCACTCAGCAACGCGTGCTGTTTCACCACGTCCATCTCATCGTCTGTCAGCCGGCCGGGCTTGCGCAGTATGCGGTCGGGCACACCGATCTTGCCCACGTCATGGAGCATGCCGGCGATGCGCAGTACCCGCAGGCTTTCGTCCGATAGGGCGAGCCGTGAGGCGACGGCAAGGGCGTACGTAGTCACGTCATCGGAATGCCGGCGGGTGTAGCGGTCCTTGTTGTCCACCGCGGTCACGAGGGCGTCCAGGACTCCCAACATTTCGCTGACGTGCCAGTTCCCCGGTCCTCCCCCCGTCTCCACGGTGGTGATCCTGTCGCCGCCACGCTGCTTGGAACTGTAGAGATTCCCGTCGGCCCGGCCGATGAGTTCGTTCACCTGGCGTCCGTCGGTGGGGTAGGTTGCGATGCCGAAGCTGAGATGCAGGGGGATGGCGACTCCGTCCGGGGCTACATAGGGCCGCTCGAGGAGCGCGTGGCGCACACGCTGAGACAGGTCGACTGCGCCGTGGCTCCGCGTGTCCGGCAAGATAGCCATGAACTCGTCGCCTCCGTAGCGCCCGACGATGTCGAAGTCGCGCACGGTGGTGCAGAGCAGCGAGGCCACAGCGCGCAGCACCCCGTCGCCGCTCGGATGACCGTAGGTGTCGTTGAAGAGCTTGAAACCGTCCAAGTCCATCATGACGATGGAGAGGACTCCCATCGTTCGCTGAGCCCTATTCAATTCTTGCTCTAGCCGGCTGTGGAGCGAGCGGTGGTTATAAAGGCCGGTCACGGAATCCCGTTCCGCCAGATAGCGCGCGCTGTCGTACTGCTCCGCGTTCTCTATGGCGACGCCTAGCTGGGATCCGATCGCCTCTGCGAGTTGTAGCTTCCCCCCGTCGCACTGCATTGATGAGGGTAGCAGGAGTCCGAGGGCGCCCAGCACGGAGTCGCGTGATATCAGAGGCACGGTGAGGAGCCGGCTTCCCGCGCCGATGTTTGCAGCGGACATTTCGTCGAGAGCCGGCATGGTTGTGCCGTCGACCAGGGTGGGCGTGGGCAGGTCCGGCGCGCCCCCGTTTTCCGGGCACGCGTTGATGAGTTCAACCAGCCGCCCGGCCATCTTTGCGTCTACATGCCGCCTGGCCGCCAGTTCTACGCCGGCCGCTCGTTTCAACCAGAGGACTCCGCGGTCGACCCCAAGCGCCTCGCATGCCAACTCGAGACCCGTTCGGAGCACCTCGTCGGTGGTCAGGCAGTGGCTGAGTGCCTTCGACACCCCATTGAGGACGGCCAATTCCTCTGTGCGCTCGGCGACGCGTTGCTCCAGTTTGTGTGAAAAGACCCCCAGCGTGCGGCTGAGCCTGGCGTTGTCGAGGATGGTGAGGAACTGGCGCACCATCACCAGCCCGAGAAGGACGAGCGCGAAGCCGATCATGGCTTTGGTCTGAGTGCTCACGGGAGAAGCACCTTGACCCAGGTGGAGCACGATGAGCGCGGCCGCCGCCGGGAAGGCGAGGTAGGGGAGGATCACGCGTACGAAGCGGGCGCGCTCCAAGTTGTGCGGGCGGGGTCCGCAATCCGTCTCCGAGCCGGAGGACGATACCCCGCGCGCCGCCACCGTCCTGGACAGCGCCGCCAGCCCGGCAAGCGAGTAGCCGACTATCCATAGAGCATCGACGAAGCTGCCCGCGACATAGAAGTCGTTCAGATTGAGCCACGAGAAGTACAAATCGGCGACGACGGTGACGGTGAGACTCGCGAGGAGCAGGAGCGCCGGGGTTCCCACCCGTCCCAGCTCCCAGCGGAGGAGCAGTGAGCACAATGCAAAGACGAGGAGCATGTCGCCCAAAGGGTATGCGGTCACCACCGCCACAAAGGCGTGGTCTTCGGATGCGGCTATCACGGGGGCAAGGATCAGTTGCCAGCTGAGTCCCGCTACTCCGAGGGTGAAGGCCAGCCCATCCAGGATGGCCATCCAGCGGGCCAACCTCAGCGGCGCCGGTTGCACCAGGAGCAGTATCCCGGCGAAGGCCAGCGGATAGAAGGCCAGGTGAAACAGGTCGGAGGGTGACGGCACTGGTAGCTCTTCACGAAGGACCTGCGAGTAGTACGCGGCTACGATCGCCCCCGCCGAGCTGGAGGCGAATCCCAGCGACAGGAGGCGCCACGCCCAGCGTTCTCCAGGGGCGACGACCGCGCGCGCAGTCTTGAGGCAGAGCACGGCTGCAGCTGTGACGGCGACGATTGCCATGAGGCCCAACGGTGCGCTCGCCGCCCTCCGTTCCCCGAAAGGCAGGTAGCTGACCAGGGCGGCGGTCGCCGCCAGCGTCGCAAGGCCCACAGCGACGACACGCGACATGAGCCGCGGCCTCTCTGTACCCCTCACGAGCGGCGACCTCTCCATGGGACCTCGTGTCTCTGCTGCGACGCAGCCCGTTCGGCGACGCGCAGCCGCCATCGCCAACGCAACCGGTGTGAGGTCAGGTATCGGGAGAAGGCAGGTTCTCCTTTAGCGTTGGCTGCGGCTCCGTGTCGAGAACCGGGTAGGCCGGCGTACTGCGGCGAACAGGTGCGAACGCGGGGCGTTCGGTTCTGGGTTACCATGGCTGAGCACAGACCGCCCGCACCACGTGGCGACCTGGGTGGATGTCCAACCCAGGAACCCGACATGAGGAGGACACATGGCAGAAGATGTCCGACACGTGCTGGCCACCGACTTCGCCCATCGTCTGGTCGCATCCGCCGCTCAGACCTATCCCGATTTCCCGGTTCTCGAGGCGACGCAGCTCAAGGCCCACGATCTGCAGGAGGCCGGGCTGCTCACCGAGCCTCAGCATCACGATCTCTTCATGGTTGCGGCTTTGGACACTCCCGATGAGCCCGCGGAGGCGGTGGCGCCGGAGGAGCTCGCCGCACGGCTGGCCGATGATCTCATTGCCCAGCTGGGGCTCTATTCCATCGAGGAGTTGCAGCGGCTGGCTTTGATCAAGTTCGATGCCGGCCCGGAGACGCCGGGCGCAGGGTGACTCCCGGCTGTTCCCAAGCAAGGAAAAGCCCCGCGCGAGCGAGGCTTTCCCTACGCGCCCGACAGGATTCGAACCTGTGGCCTTCGGATTCGTAGTCCGACGCTCTATCCAGCTGAGCTACGGGCGCAACCTGGCGGAGAAGGAGGGATTCGAACCCTCGGTAGGAGCATTCACTCCTACACTCGCTTAGCAGGCGAGCGCCTTCAGCCAGCTCGGCCACTTCTCCTCACACGCTCGGGCACCATCCGTGATTGCGGTGTGTTGCCCCGGCGCGGACGCCTAGTGTAGCAGAGCCCCGGCTGTCGCTTCCACCCGTCCGCCGCGAGGAGCGCTATGACCCGCCGTACACGGGCGGTCGAAGCGGGTGAGCGTCGCGTCCACCGCCAGGTGCTGCAGCCTCTCCCCGGAGCGGGAGACCAGCGCCGGCGACGGTCCGGTCTGTTCGAAGGCGGTGACGGCTACGGTGCCCACTCCGCCGGTGGCGCAGGTGATCAACACCACTACGCCGGCCATGTCGACCGCGGTCTCTGAACGCACGGCGGCCTCCTGTATGGGGTGGCTCGCCCTGATACTCTACTATCAGGGCGGATCATGGGCGCGCCGGGGGTGGAGATTGCGGAGGTCGTTCGCTGCGGTAATCTTGTTGATCACGGCCCTTGCCGTCGCCGGGGGCGGATGGATCGCGTCTGTGGCGGGGAAACCGGCGGTGGCCGAGAATATGGGGTTCACGGCGCCGGAGGCCGTGTCGAGGACGCCCCTCGCAGTGGCGGTCTCCGGATTCGTGGGGTCTCGCGACGGCGACGACGCCCGGATTCTCGCACAGGGCGAGCCCCCGCCCGTGGCCCGAGTGGACTACTCCGCTTTTCCCACGGTCAACGTCCCCTCGCCTTCTACCGCGCGAACCTGGTATGTGGCAACCACCGGCGACGACCAGGCCACCGGCACTCCCGACCGCACGCTCCGTACCATAGAGGCCGCACTCCGTCAGGCGGACGATGGGGACATCGTCTATGTGCGGGGGGGCACGTACGCCGCGGCGGGATTGGTGATCACCCAATCGGACTTCCTTCTCTCCGCGTACCCGGGTGAGTCGGTGACCATCGAACCGGCGGAGGCTTCCCACACCCGCGGTCTCACTATCGCGGCTCCCGGGCAGCACGACGTGACCGTGCGCGGTCTCCACCTGCGCGATTTCGCCGAGGCGGGCATCTGCGCCGGCAATCCGCAGACGGTGCGGCGGTTGGACTTCGAAGACGTGGTGGTCTCGGGTTCAGGCGTGGGCTTCGAGGGCGATCTTCAGGCGGATTCGCAGGCGGTTGACGGTCTGTTGATACGCCGCGTGACACTGAGCGACATCCGCGACGCCGGCCTCCGCTTCGCTGCGGCCGCGAGGAACGTGCGCATCACCGGGTTGCACGTACAGATGGCGCTACCGGGCACCTCGGGAGCCGCGGGTTCCGGCGCGGACGGCGTCGAGTTTACGACCGGTGACAACGTGCTTATCGAGAACACCATCGTGGAAGGCGCGGCCGCCGACGGCATCGACGTGGGGGCGACCCGGGCGGCAGTGGTGAACACGGTGGTCCGCGGGGTCGGCGGCAGCGGCATCAGGCTGGGGGACGGGGGAGATGTGATCAACTGCCTCGTATTCGACACGGGAGCCGACGGTCAACTGGTCACCGGGGGCGGGAGCTATCGCGTCATGGACTGTACGTTCGCAAACCAAGGGGTCCTGCCGGCGGAGGACTCCTTCGCGGCCACCTTCGGCTACCCCGGCTCGGTCGGCGACGTAGCGTTGATCGACTCGGCATTCTTCGAACAACCTGGACCTGTCTTCTTCTCGGGAGCGATGGATGTGCAGATGCAGGCCTGCGTGTTCTGGGGGTTCCCGGGCCCCCTCGTCGAATGGGGGGAGCGCAGCTGGGACGCGGCCGCTCTTGGGGGGCCGTCGGGGGCGCAACTCGGACCCGGCAACATGACGGCGGACCCCGGGTTCGTCGATCCGAGCAACGGCGATTATCACCCCGCAGAGGGGAGTCCCCTGTTCGGAGCCGGCACGGAGACTCCGGCCGTTCCGGCATTCGACCTGGTGCTGGAGGTTAGGGAGCCGGGCAGCCATACGGTCGGCGCTTATCAGACCACTGTGCCCTCCCGGTTGAGCTTCGCCGACGTGGCGTTTGACCACCCCTACCGTGACGCCATCGTGGCCTTGGCCGGATCGCGGGTCGTCTCCGGCTATCAGGAGGGGGACGGAGACCTCCTGTTCAAGCCTGACGACCCGGTGCGGCGGGCGCAGTTCGCCAAGATGGTGAGCGGGGTGTTGCGACTGCCGGTCACTGAGAGCCTGACGGCTTCGTTCAACGACCTGGGCCCCGATGATCCCTTGAATCTGTATCCTCATGACTATGTCGCGGCCGCGGCGCTGGCCGGCGTCGCGCGGGGCGTCGACCCCGGCGTGTTCGCCCCGTATGCCGATATCACCCGTGCTCAAGTGGTGACCATGTTGGTTCGCGGCACCGAGCAGGTGGATCCGAACGCGTTGGCCGATCCACCCGCGGTCTACGTGGGCGCCATGGGCGATTTCTCCGCCGACCACGGGCCGGCCATGCGATCGGCGGAGTACAACGGGTTGCTCGCCGGCATCGTGGGTTTCGGCCGTGGCTGGGATCCCTGGAAGGCGGCCACCCGCGGCGAGGTGGCTCAGATGTTGCACGTGCTCGCGGGGAAGTTGTAGAAGCCGATGCGTGGTGACCGAGGGGGGAACCGACGTGGCTGATCGCAGGGACGAATCGTGGGCCGATCTCGTGGTGCCCGTGCCGGCAGTGATGTTCGGCATGCAGGTGCTGCGCACACTCCTTCCGCTGTTGGTGTATGGGCTCCGCGATCGCGTCGGATGGACGGCCGTGCAGCTAGGCCTGCTGGCACTGGTGGTGTTCGCGACCGCGTTCCTGGCGGCTCCGCTCTGGCGGGTCGCGGGCGTTCAGCGGTCGTTGGTGGCGACGGTGGGCGGCTTGGGTCTACTGCGCCTGGCCATGCAGCTGTGGCGGGGCGATCCACTGATCACCTTCGGCCTGGCCGTGGCTGGGACGGTGCTCTTCGTGCTCTTTCTGCCCACGTACCTGCTGGCGGTCAGGTCCCGGGGCCCGCGGGCGACGGCTCGCTACGGCGTCGCCGTCTTGCTCGGCTTCGCCGCCGATACGTCTCTGCATGGGGCACTACTCACGTGGGACCTGGTATGGCGCGATGGTGCGTGGACCATCGGACTGGTGGCGGCGTTGGTCGCTGTGCAGATAGGGTTCCTCTTGCGGAGTGGGAGGGGCGCCGCCGACGCGGTTGCCGGCGACGCCACGGCTGCTGGTGACGCTGCCATTGGTGGCGTCACCGCCGCCCGCGGGGCGGGGTTCGCCTGGCTGGCGATCGGTCCCCTCTTGGCACTGGCTCTGCTTCAGTTCGAGAATATCTCCCGGCTTGCCGCCCTCTCCTCGTGGCGGCTTCCCATGGCCTACGACTGGATGATCTTGACGCAAGTGGCCGGCGTCGTTTTGGCGACGTGGGCGGTGGGGCGGGTGTCCCGACGGGGGTGGTTCTTGGTGGTGGGTGCGGGGGTGGGCCTGGTGGGTGTCACCGCTACCGAGTCGGGTGGCGTCGCGCCGGCGGCGTTCCAGATGTTGGCCGGTCAGCTCGCATTCGCCTTCTTGGTGGTGGGGCTGTTCTCCGGCCTGGGGGCGGGCGGTACCGCCCGCCGCGGTCGGCTGTCGGCGGCCAACGGGCTGGGAATGATAGTCTTCGTGCTCCTGCTGTTCCTCACCTACTCGGGATACGACATCGCCCTCCCGTTCCCGCCGACGGTGCCGGCACCCGTTGCCGCTGCGATCCTGGCGGTATGTGCCGCGATCGCCGTCCGAGGCCTGCCGGGCCGGACTGTCGAGGCTTCGGGGAGTGGAGCGCGGCGCTCCACCGACTGGTATCCGGCACTGGCGGCGGCCCTTCTCTTGATCCTCCCCGGGGTCGTGGTCACGACCGTCCGTGCACCCGGGCCCTCCCCGCTCGCAGCCCATGACGGGGTGCGGGTGATGACGTTCAACATACACAACGGCTTCGACACAGAGGGGTGGCAGGGTTTGGAGGCGATCGCCGGGACCATAGAGCAGCAACAACCCGACGTCGTGACCCTGCAGGAGGTCGCCCGCGGGTGGGTCATCGACGGATCGACCGATATGCTCTCCTGGCTCTCGCAGCGTCTGGAGATGCCCTACGTGTGGGATCCCACTGCCGGCCCGTTGTGGGGCAACGCCATCCTCAGCCGCTTCCCCATCACGTGGTCCGAGACCCATCCCCTGCCGACGGACGACCTCCTGCTGAGGCGCGGTTACGTGCGGGCGCGGCTCGACGTGGGCGGCGGGCAGACGTTGGACGTGGTCGCGACCCACTACCACCACGTCGAGGACGGCGGTGCCGTACGCGTAAAGGAGTCGCAGACCATCCTCGACGCCTGGGCAGGATATCCGCGGACCGTCGTCACGGGAGACATGAACGCCGTTCCCGGCGATCCGGAGATCGAGATGCTGCGGGCCGCCGGACTCGTGGAGGCGGTGTCCGTCGCGGGACTGACCCCGGGTTACACGTTCGACTCAACGGCGCCCTACCAGCGCATCGACTATGTCTGGCTGAGCCCCGACCTGGTGGGGGGTGGGGAGGCGGTGAAGCTCCAGGATGTGGTGATCACGTCCGGTCAGGCCTCCGATCACCTGGGGATCGCCGCCACCCTGGCACGCTGAGAGCGCCGCGCGCTATACTCCATCCTGAGTGTGCGCGGTCGTCCATGACCCGCACGCATTGCTAGGGGAGCGCTTGGCGCTGAGAGTGTGGCTCGACCACTGACCCTGCGAACCTGATCCGGGTAATGCCGGCGAAGGGAAGCAACGGACACTCGGTTCGCCAAGGGCGCCGTCGCGCGACGGGCGCCCTTTCGCATTCTCGGAAGGACTCCTCCCCATGCGACCGACCGGCGAGCGGAGGGAGCGGAGGACAATGCACGTGGTCATCGTGGCCGGCGGCATCGGGGACGGTCTGCCCGACCCCGGACTCATCGGCGAGGCGGGTCTCGTCATAGCGGCCGACGGCGGAGCGGAGGCCCTCGTGGCGCTGGGCATCCAGCCGCACATCCTGGTGGGCGATTTCGATTCGGTCTCGGCCGCGACCCGGGCGAACGCGGAAGAAGCCGGCGTCGAGGTCATCGCCTTGCGGTCGGACAAGGACTGGACCGACACCGAAGTGGCGCTGCGCCTGGCGGTGGAACGGGGCGCAGCCACCATCACGGTGTTCGGCGCGCTCGGCGGACCCCGACTCGACCACCTTCTGGGTAATCTGCTGCTGCTGACCGCTTCATGGCTGCACGGCTGTGACGTGCACCTCCTCGACGCGCGGCATGATGCCTTCTTGGCCCATGGCGACGGCGGCATCGCCGGACTTCCCGGCGACCTCGTGTCGCTGCTGCCGCTCACCCGGGTCGTGGAGGATGTGGAGACGAAAGGTCTCGCCTACCCCCTAGATCGGGAGCCGCTCTACCGGGGAGCCACCCGAGGCCTCAGCAACGAGCTGGTGGCGGAGCGCGCGCGCGTCCGCCACGGCGCCGGGGAACTGCTGATCATCCACTACCGTTCGACGGAAGAGAGTCTCGATGAAGCATGATGTACTATCGAATCGCCGGTCTGACGGGCGGGCCGCCAAGCGTCGCCCTACGCCCGTCGTCGCCGCGGTGCTGGTGCTGATCGCGACGGCGCTGGTTGCCGTCCCGGCGTCGCTGGCGGGATGCGGCTCCACGACGACTACGACGGCCGGGGGCGCCGCCACGATCGCCCCGGCCGGTGCACCTACGACCACGGTCACCCTCGGCGGTGAGGTGGTGTTGATGACCCACGACTCCTTCGCCGTCTCCGAAGGCGTGCTGGAAGAGTTCACCGCCCAGACCGGCGTCAAGGTGCGGGTGCTGAAGTCCGGCGACGCGGGCGCCATGCTGAACCAGGCCGTGCTGACCAAGGACCATCCCCTGGCGGACGTCCTCTACGGCGTCGACAACACCTTCCTCTCCCGAGCCCTCGACGCGGGGATCTTCGAGCCCTACGAACCGCCGGGGTTGGCGTCGGTGCCCCCCGAGTTCCAGCTCGATCCGTCGCACCGGGCCGCTCCGATCGACTACGGCGACATCTGCGTGAACTATGACAAAGCCGCCTTCACCGGACTGACGAAGCCGCCCGCAACGTTGCGCGACCTCACCGAACCTGAGTATCGGAGCCGGTTGGTGGTGGAGAATCCCGCTACGTCTTCGCCGGGATTGGCCTTCGTCCTGGCCACCATCGCCGAGTTCGGGGAGACCGGGGACTACACCTGGCGGGACTACTGGGCCGACCTGGTGAAGAACGACGTGCTGGTGGTGGGCGGCTGGGAGGACGCGTACTACTCGGCCTTCTCCGGCGGCTCGGGGAAGGGGGATCGGCCCTTGGTGGTGTCGTACGCGACGTCGCCGGTGGCCGAGGTGGTCTACGCGGAGACCCCGGTCACCGTTGCTCCCACCGGGATCGTCGCCGAAGGCGCCTTCCGCCAGGTGGAGTTCGCCGGCGTGCTCGCCGGAGCGAAGAATCCGGAGGCCGCGCGGCGGTTCGTGGACTTCCTGCTGTCGACCCGGTTCCAGGAAGACATGCCTCTGCAGATGTTCGTCTATCCGGCCAACTCGGAGGCCGCGGTGCCGACGGAGTTCGCCACCTACGCCGCTGTACCTGAGCGCGCCGCCGCCCTGGATCCGGCGGTGATCGGAGCCAACCGCGACCGCTGGATCGAGGAGTGGACCTCCATCGTGCTGCCGTGATCCCCGCCTCCGGGTCTCCGATGATCGCAGGCGGCTCGGCTGGGAGCGGTTCCACGTCCTGGCGCGGGCGCCCGCCCTGGGGCGGGCGCCCGTCCTGGCCGCGGCGGCTGGGCGGGCTGGTGCTCGTCGTGGTGCCGATCGTCTACCTGTCCTATCTGTTCCTGTACCCGCTGGTAAGCATCCTGTGGTTGAGCCTGACCGGGACGGGACGGCTGGATCTGTCCCCGTTCTGGCAGATTGTCGTGCGGCCGTCTCTGCGCGGGATCATCTGGTTCAGCCTCTGGCAGGCCGTGGTGTCTACCGTGCTCACCCTGGTCTTGGGTCTGCCGGCGGCATACGTGTTCGCCCGCTACGACTTTCCCGGCAAGTCGTTGGCCCGACCTATGGTGACCATACCGTTCGTCTTGCCGGCGGTGGTGGTGGGCTCGGCCTTCATGGCTCTGCTGGGGCCGACAGGTCCGCTAGGCGTCGATCTCAGGCGCACGGTGTGGGCGATCCTCCTCGCGCACGCCTTCTATAACTACGCGGTGGTGGTGCGCACCGTTGGCGGGCTGTGGGCCCACCTCGACCCTCGGTTGGAGGAGGCGGCGCGCATGCTCGGCGCGGGCCGAGTGCGCACATTCCGCGAGGTCACGCTTCCTCTGCTGCGGCCGGCGATCGCGGCGGCGGCATCGATCGTATTCCTCTTCACCTTCACCAGCTTCGGCGTGATCCTCATCCTGGGGGGATTGCACTACGCCACCATCGAAGTGGAGATCTACCGGCAGACAACCAGCTTCCTGAACCTCGGTCTGGCGGCCGCCCTCGCCGTGGTCCAGATGGTGGGGGTCACCGCCATCTTGGTGCTCTACTCCCAATATCAGGAGCGTCGGTCGATGGAGTTGAGCCTGCGGCCGGTGCGGGAGACCTCGCGGCGGCCACGCACCCGGGGCGAGAAGACGTTGGTCGCCGGGGTGTTGGGCTTCACCGCGGTGTTCCTGGGGGCGCCACTCGTGCTGCTGGTGGAGCGTTCCTTCCACACCGCCACCGGCTATGGACTGACCTACTACCGGGCGCTGGGTTCCACCCGTACCGGCTCGCTCTTCGTGCCCCCGGTGGAAGCCATCCGCAACTCGCTGGTCTTCGCTGTGGTTGCGACGATCATTGCGGTGATAGTGGGCATGATGGCCGCCGCCGTCATCGCCTACCGGAGTGACTGGACGGCCCGTGGCCTCGATGTCGTCCTCATGTTGCCCCTGGGCACCTCGGCCGTCACCATCGGTCTGGGGTTCATCGTGGCCCTCGATTGGCCGTGGGATCTGCGTACGTCCGCTCTGCTCATCCCGCTTGCCCACTCCCTCGTGGCCATCCCCTTCGTGGTGCGCACGTCGCTGCCCGTGCTGCGCTCGGTGCGGGGCCGGTTGCGCGAGGCCGCCGCCGTGTTGGGAGCCCCCCCCTCGCGGGTGTGGCGGGAGATCGATCTGCCGCTGGTGGCGCGTTCCGTGTTGGTGGGGGCGGGGTTCGCGTTCGCCATCTCGCTGGGGGAGTTCGGGGCGACGTCGTTCATAGCCCGGCCGGACACCCCCACGGTACCGGTGGCCATCTTCCGGTTGCTCGGCCGTCCGGGAGCCTTGAATCTGGGGCAGGCGATGGCCCTGAGCACGATCCTGATGGCGCTGACAGCCGTGGCGATAGGCCTTATCGAGCGCTTTCGCCTGGGCGAAGGCGGGGAGTTCTGATGCTCGAGGCGCGCGATCTCACGCTGCACTTCGGCCCTGTCACGGCCCTCGACGGTTTCGCTCTCACGGTGCCCGACGGCCATGTGGTGTCGGTGCTGGGGCCGAGCGCTTGTGGCAAGAGCACCCTGCTTCGCGTCATCGCCGGGCTGCAGTCGATCGAGGCGGGCGACGTGCTCTGGGACGGGAGATCCCTGCGCGACACGCCGCCCCACCTACGCGGATTCGGCCTGATGTTCCAGGACTACTCCCTGTTTCCGCACAAGACGGTGGCGGGCAACGTGGCCTTCGGGCTGCGCATGGCCGGGATGGGAGGCGCCGAGCTGTCGGGCCGAGTAGATGCCGCTCTGGAGCGGGTGGGCCTGCCCGGCTATCGCGAGCGCTCCATCGGCAATCTCTCCGGCGGCGAGCAACAACGAGTGGCCCTGGCGCGCGCCCTCGCGCCCCAGCCGCGCCTACTGATGCTTGACGAGCCCCTCGGCGCCCTCGACCGCACCCTGCGGGAACGGCTGCTGGGCGAGTTACGGCAGCTCTTCGCCGATCTCGGCATCACGGCCATCTACGTCACCCACGATCAGGAGGAGGCCTTCGCTCTGTCCGACCACGTTATGGTCATGCGCGCGGGCCGGGTGGAGCAGGAAGGCCCACCCGAAGAGGTTTGGCGCCGGCCGGCGGGCGAGTGGGTCGCCCGCTTCTTGGGCTTGGCAAACATCGTCGAAGCCCGGCTGGAGGGTGGCTGGGCGCTGACACCGTGGGGACGGTTCCAGGTGTCCGCTGTGGGGGCGGCTGGGGTCGGGGTCGCCCCGGCCACCCCCGCGGCTGTCCTGGGCACGCCGGAGGCGCGGGTCACTTCCGCGGCGACGGCCCGCCTCGTGTTACGGCCGGATGCGATCGGAGTCGTGCCCTTGGACGGCGCCCCGGATGGTGCGGCACCGGGTGCTGTGGCGTCTGCCAGGGAGTGCGTCGCCGAGAGCGCCCCAGACGACACGCCCCGCGGTACTGTGGTGTCGCGGGTCTTCCGCGGAGGGGGATATCTACTGCTGATACAGGTGGACAGGGGGCCCGTGTTGGAGGCGCAGGTCACCTGGTCGGGGGTTCCGCGGATCGGGGAGAGGGTGGGTCTGATCATTGGCGCCGAAGGCGCGTTCGTCGTCGAGTAACCGTGGGTTGCGCGCTGTCACGTCCCGCGGGTGGTCACGACCCGCACGGGCAGTCACACGCGCCGCAATGCCTCCCGCAGGCGCTTGACCTCGTCCGGCCGCATGCGTCGACCGCCGTAACGCAGGCGCACGTATCCGTCAGTGACGCGGCGGATCGTGTCGGCGCTTTCGGGGAGTTCTGTTGAGGCGCGCAGGGCGAAATCGAGTGGACCTTCGGCGGGTTCGCGGGTCAGCCCCCGGCGCCGGAGTCGCCGCTGTAGGCGGGCATAGAGCACGAACACGGGATCGGTTGCCTGCCCGCCCCGCCTGAGCAACGCGCCGGCGAGACCAAGGGCGGCGGCCAGGGCTGTGAGAACCGCGATGTCGAGGGCTCCTGGTCGCCAGTGGAGCGCGTTTCCCAGGCCGCGGGACAGCGACCGCAACAGCCCCGTCTGCATACGCACATCGTAGCCCAGCACTATGGTGTCCCACTTGTGACGCAACGCATCCATGAGCAGCGTCGCGGACCCGGCGCTCCCCTGGTCAGCCATAGCCGCAAGCCCCTGATCGGGCGGGGTGGGATCGAGGCGGAGCCAGCCGCCTCCAACGTATGCTTCAACCCACGCGTGCGCCGAACGTTGCCGTACGAGGTAGTAGTCACCGTTGGGGTTGTAGTCTCCGCCCAGATAGCCGACGACCATGCGTGCCGGTACGCCTACGGTACGCAGCATGATGGTCATGGCCGACGCGAAATGCTCGCAGTAGCCGATCTTCGTGGTGAGGAACACGTCCAAAGGGTGACCGGCGCCCGCGGGTGGGCTGAGCGAGTAGGTGTACCCCCCGGTCTGGAAGTGCCGCAGCAGAAGCTGAGCCTTCTCGTATGGATCGCTCTCCGCGCCCACCACCCGGGCGGCCGTCTCCGCGACGGCTGGGGGAAGTCCGGCAGGCACTGCCAGGTCGATCGCCCGGCCGTCCGCGTCGAGGACGGTCGGGGCAAAGGACGCCGGATCGGACAGCACCGTGTAGCGGATGCGTTGCGTGATCGGCTGGGCGGCAAACGCGGCGCCGTCGCGGACGAGGGCCGATGCTACCTGGTCCCCGTCAACGAGGTCGATGCGGTCGAGCCCGAGGAGGGTCCGTTCGCCGTTCGGCTCTAGGTAGACCACCTGTACCACGGTCGTACCGGGTTCGGAGGCCGACGCAGGTATGGAGTGCGGTCCACCATGGTCGTTCGGGCGCTCCTGCCAGGTCACTCCGTCGGTTGACTCGAGCGCCATGCCGCGCCAGTACGGCGTGGGTTGCAGAGCGCCTGGATGCTCGGGCAGCTCCACGCGGAATGCGACGGCGTTGCTTTCAGCTATGCGACCGATGTCCCCGAGGCTGACGTGGTCCGAGAAGCCACTCACCTGGCCGGCCATGGCGGGAGCGGCACGCACCAGCGGAGCCGTCGAGCGCGGAAGGCCCACAAAGAAGAGGACAACCAGGGGGATGCTTCCCATCACCAATCCTGCGCCGACCAGAAGCACCCGCCCGGCGAAACCACGTGACACCGTTCGCCCTCGGAGTGCGGTCCCAAAGGGGATCCACACCAGCTCGATCGTGCACAGGATCAGATAGAGCACGAAGAGAAGAGCGAAGCTCATGTCGGCGGTCAGTATCGCCGAGCCCACCAAAAGCAACAGGCTGAGGAGCATCACCTGAAAGTGGTCTCGCGCGGTCTTGGTCGCCATGAGTTTTCCGCCCAGCAAGACGATGGTGGCTGCAAGCACGCGCCCGAGAGGTCCATTCGAACTGGGCAGGGCCAGAGCGGTCAAGAAGCCTACGACGACCAGCGACGTGAGCGCCCATGACGAGAGCAGGGGTCGTTCACGCAGGTCACCCCAGACGCCCGCGATTACGAAGCCGACGAGGAGGAGCGTGCACAGCGCGGACAGGTGTAGCAGCGACGCCCCGATGCCCAACCCGGCGATCGCATAGGTGGGCAGCAGACTGATCCGGTCTACGCGCACGGGTTCACTTCGCCGCCGCGTTGCCAACCGCCGGCCCATCCGCGGCGGCGGGAAAGAGGGCCAGGGCCCGCAACGTGCGCTCGCGGTGTGCCGGGCCACGGCCGGGTTCTATCACCTCGCCCGGCAGCGTCAACCCCACCGGTCGGCCAAGGCGCTCGGCCTGCAGGACCAGGCCGGTGAGCTGACCTAGACGTTCTTCCAGACCGGGACCGGGGACGGTGTCGAGAGTGAGGCGCAGCGGGGGCGCACACTCTTCTTCGAACTCCTTGACCGTGAGCACTCCCAGTCGTCCCCAGGCCTTCCAGTCGATGCGTCCGAGAGCGTCGCCGGGCGCATAGGGGCGGGCGCCCCAGTAGTCGCCGCCGACGCCGCGGCGCCCGGCGCCCGTGCCCAGCTCAGTCCCTTCGGCCATCTCGGGCGACTCGCGCGCGGGAAGCGACGGTTGGGGGTACACGAGAGCGTCTCCCTCCAGGCGCAGCACCCCGCCTCGCCGGAAGAAGGTGAACGGGAACGGCGAGGTGATCAGCAGGTCGCCGAGAGGCTGGCGTCCTCGGCCGGTGAACATGATAGGCAGGATCCCGTCAGCTCGGCCGCCGGCCGGGACCTCGACCAGTTCGACACCCTGCTCCCCTCTTGCAATGCGCATCAGGAATGAAGGCAGGCGCCGGCGATGGTTCAACAATCCCACAGGTACGGGGGTCTCTTCACCGGCGAACCACTCCCGGGGCAGCAGTATCTCGACCTCCAACTGCCGGAGGGCGCGGTAGGCCAGGGCTCCCGAAAGGGCCATGAGTGCCAACAGCCCGGCGGTCACCAGGTAGAGGAGGTTGTTCGCCGTGTTGACCGCGGCGGCGCCGACCAGCAGGGTCACGCCGATGTACAGCCACCCGGCGAGGGTGACACTGACCTTGACGCGTCGGAAGCGGACCGGCTGGATCATGGCGGATCAGTCTCCGACCCTAGTTCTCTGGGGTGCGGCTCACGGGATGGGGACCGACGTCAGCAGGTCCTCGACGACCTGCTCCCGCCGTAGGGTGGTGTACTCGCGGGGAACCAGACGGTGGCGCATCACCGACGGGGCGATGGCCTGCACGTCCTCGGGTTGGCAGTAGTCACGGCCGTCAAGATATGCCCATGCCTTGGCCGCCATGACGACGGCCTGGGCGCCGCGGGGCGAGATGCCCATGGCGAGCCGCTCCGATCGCCTGGTGGCCCATACAATGTCGAGAACGTACTCGAGCAGGGGATCGGCGACCCGCACCTGCTGGGCCTCTTCTTGGGCGAGTAGAAGGTCCTCGGTCTTCAGCACCGGGGTCATGCCGGCGATCCGGCGGCGCGTGTCAATCCGGTTGAGTAGATCCTTCTCCACCGCCCGGGCGGGGTAGTCCATGCGCAGGCTCATGAAGAAGCGGTCGAGTTGCGACTCGGGCAGGGGGAAGGTGCCGTACTGCTCGATGGGGTTCTGGGTGGCGACCACGAAGAAGGGCTGGGGGAGCCGATAGGTGACCCCTTCCACCGAAACCTGGCCTTCGCCCATGGCCTCCAGCAGTGCGCTCTGCGTCTTCGGCGTGGCCCGATTGATCTCGTCGGCCAGAATCACTTGGCGGAAGACGGGCCCCGGCCTGAACGTGAAGGTCTGTTCCTTCGCGTTGAAGACAGTGGTGCCGGTGATGTCAGCGGGTAGGAGGTCGCTGGTGAACTGGATACGACCGAACTGCAGCCCGACCGCCCGCGCCAAGCTGAGGGCCAGAGTCGTCTTGCCGATGCCGGGGATGTCCTCCAGGAGCAGATGACCTCGGGCGAGTAGGCAGGCCATCGCCAGCCGGATCACCCGGTCCTTGCCGAGCACCACCTGGCCGACGGCGTCCAGCACTCGATGTAGGGGTTGGGGCATTCTTACAGCATCGGTAGAACAATCGCGTCACTCAAGCGATTCACATCAGCCTCGAGGAGCGCTCTGCGGTACACTTCCCACCATGGACAAGACCGAGCGCCGAGAGAGACTCCTCCGCCTTTTCCATGGCGGGTCTCATATCATGCAAACACTCAACCTAAGTCTGAGCTTCACCGACGACGATAGGGCCGTTATCACCATGCCCTACGACCCTGCCTATGACCACGCCGCCGGATCGCTTCACGGTGGCATGTATGCGGTACTGATGGACTCCGCCGGATGGTTCACGTCGGCGGTCACGCGCGACGAGTCTGCCTGGGTGGCGACCGCCGAGATCTCGATGCACCTGCTCAAGGCTGCGCACAGGGTACCCGTGCGGGCTGAAGGCCGGATGATCAAACCGGGGAAGCGTCAAGACGTTGTGGAGATGTTCCTCTACAACGACGCCACCGGCGAACTGGTGGGACACGCCACCGGCACGTTCGTGCCGTCTGGGCGTATCGTGAGGACGGTTCCCCGAGACTCGTCCGACGGCGGGGACTGACCGGACAAGGCCGACCGGACAAGGCCTGAATCTCAGTCGTCATCTGATGAAGCAGATCGTGGTGCCAGTTCGCCCCGCTGGGCAGAGCGGCATCGATTCGCTCAGCGACGAGGGTACCCCGATGGGTGCGGCATCCGATCATCTCTGAAGCCGGGGACCGCGCCGCCCGCGTTTGGCCTCGACGGTCCGCGGGCAGCACCAAGGGCACATGTATGACCGGCGGCCGATCAGGTCGCGTGGGGCGTAGCGCGACCGTCAGGGGGTGTTTCGTGGAGGACTTCGAGAAGCTGGGCGTCTTCTACCTGGGGCGGGAATACGACCTGCAGGCCAAGGCGGCCCGGGACGATCTGCTGCTCTACGACTCTAAAGACCTGGTCACCCACGGGGTGTGTGTGGGCATGACGGGCAGCGGCAAGACCGGGCTCTGCATCGGGCTGATCGAGGAGGCCGCCCTCGACGGGGTGCCGGCCATCGTCATCGACCCCAAGGGCGATCTGGCCGACTTGATGCTGACGTTCCCCGAGTTGCGCCCGGAGGATCTCCGCCCGTGGATCAACGAGGAAGACGCCGCCCGCAAAGGGCTCACGCCCGACGATTTTGCCCGCCAGCAGGCGGAGTTCTGGGCCAATGGTCTGGCCGATTGGGGGGAGAGCGGCGATCGCATCCGCCGCCTGCGCGAGGCCGCCGACTTCGCGATCTACACGCCGGGCAGCAGCGCCGGGCTACCGATCTCGATCTTGGCCTCGTTCGCGTCGCCGGCCGCGGCCGTGCGCGACGATCCCGAACTGCTCGGCGACCGCATCGCCACTACCGCTACCAGCCTGCTGGCCCTGCTCGGCATCGACGCCGATCCTATCCAGAGCCGGGAACACATCCTTCTCTCCACCATCCTGAACACCGCTTGGCAACAGGGTCAGAACCTCGACTTGGCAAAGCTCATCGGTCAGATCCAGAATCCTCCCGTCACAACCGTGGGTGTGATGGATCTGGAGTCCTTCTATCCGTCCAAAGAGCGCTTCGGGCTGGCCATGCGCATGAACAACCTCCTGGCGGCGCCGGGCTTCGCCGCGTGGATGGAGGGCGAGCCCCTCGACGTGGCCCGTCTGTTGCACACACCGGAGGGCAGGCCTCGCGTGTCGATCATGTCCATCGCCCATCTGAGCGACGCCGAGCGCATGTTCTTCGTATCGCTGCTTCTCAACGAGGTACTGGGCTGGATGCGATCACAGCCGGGCACCGGGTCGTTGCGGGCGCTGGTCTACATGGATGAGATCTTCGGCTTCTTCCCGCCGGTGGCCGAGCCGCCCTCGAAACGTCCGTTGCTGACCCTGCTCAAACAGGCGCGGGCGTACGGCGTAGGTGTCCTGCTCGCGACGCAGAACCCCGTCGACCTGGACTACAAGGGCTTGGCCAACGCCGGCACGTGGTTTATCGGTCGTCTGCAGACCGACAACGACAAACAGCGCGTGCTGGCAGGGTTGGAGGGGGCGGCCGCTGGAGCGGCCGCGGGCTTCGATCGCCAGGCGATGGAGCAGACCCTGGCCGGACTGGGCAACCGGGTGTTCCTGATGTACAACGCCCACGAGGATACTCCGGTCGTCTTCACCACCCGCTGGACAATGTCCTATCTCCGCGGCCCGTTGACCCGCACGCAGATCAAGACCCTCATGGACCCGCGCAAGGCTACAGCCACCGATGTCGAAGCGGTCCCGCCGGCCGCCGCGGTGGTGCCACCGACCCCGGCGGCCCCCGTTGGGGCCGTGCCTCTCGAGGCGCCGGCGCCGATTGCCCCGCCGCCGTCGGCCGCGCCCGCGGTCCCGCAGGTGCCCGCCGCAGCCCCTGGGCAGGCGTCCACGCTGGGGAGTGCCAAGCCGCTGCTGCCTCCCGGTGTCCCCGAGTACTTCCTGCCCATGAGGGGCGTGCGTCCTGAAGGTGGTTCTCTCCGCTACAGCCCGGCGCTCATTGGCGCAGCCGGGGTGCATCTCGTCGACCCAAAGCTCTCTCTCGACCACGCACTCGAGGTCACGGCGCTCGCCCCCGTGACCACCGATCCGGTGCCGGTCGATTGGGAGAGGGCGCAGACGGTGACGCTGGCGCTTCAGGACCTCGAACAGCAGCCGGCAGCCGGAGCCACCTTCGGCGCACTGCCCGCTGCGGCGGCCAAGGCCGCGAGCTACGATGACTACACCCGCGACTTCATCTCGTGGGTCTACCGCACGCAATCCCTGCAGATACTGCGCAGTCCGTCACTCAAGCAGGTGTCTCAGCCCGGTGAGAGCGAGGGCGAGTTCCGGGTGCGTCTGCAGCAGGCGGCCCGGGAGCAGCGTGACATTCTCAAGGACCGGCTCCAGGAGAAATACGCGCCGAAGCTCGCCGCCCTTGACGAACGGATCCGCAGGGCCCAGCAGGCGGTCGACCGGGAAGCGGAGCAGGCGCGGGGCGCACAGATGCAGACCGCCATCTCGGTGGGGGCGACGGTTCTCGGGGCGTTGTTCGGACGGAAGAAGTTCGGCAGTGAGACCATCGGAAAGGCAACGACCGCCGTGCGGGGGGTGGGACGCTCTATCGATCAGTCCGGTGACGTCGGTCGGGCCAAGGACACGGTCGAAAGCCTACGGCAGCAGTCGGCGGATCTGCAGGCCGAGTTCCAGGCGGAGATCGATGCGCTCGAGACGACGGTCGATCCTCAGTCCGAAGTGCTCGAGACCCTGACCGTGCGGCCCAAGAAGGCCGACGTGGCCGCCAGACTGGTGGCTCTTTCGTGGACCCCGGTGTGGGTCGACGCCCAAGGTGGCGAGACCCAAGCGTTCGAGTAGAGCCGTTGCCCTACCGGAAGAAGCGAAGCTCCGCGATCTGGGCGTCGTAGCGTCCGTCGGCGGCCGGGGCGAGGCGGTTAATCCACACGCGGCCGGACGTCACGGCCTGACCCAGATTTACCGTCTGGGTCGTCAGTCCGTCCAGCTTCGCCACGGTGGCCAGGGTGCCGTCAGGGTCGGGCACCTGTATGGCTGCGCCCCATCCTTTCTGGGGTGAGGTGACCGTGAGCATGGTGGCGGGCGACTCGAGTTTGAAGTCTACTCCGACTCCCGTCTTGTCGAGATTGCCGAAGGACGGTGTCCCGTAGCTCTCCGTGGCCCAGCCGGTGGCATCGTCTCCGTCGATGAGTTGAGGCAAGAGTCCTGGTTGCTCGCTCCCGTCGCCTTGGGGATCGACATCCGCAAGCGACGCCACCTTGACTGCGACCGGCTTGCGGCTGACCACCAGTGTCAAGATGTCATCCGGTACGGGTTCACCGGGAAGCGGGCTCTGAGCGACCACGGTCCCGTCGGGCTTGTCGGCCACCAGTTCCTGTTCGGCGTCGACCTCCACCTGCATGCCTTGTTCGGCCGCCACGGTCTTCGCCTCCTCGAGGGCTGTACCGATCAGGTCTGGGGCCTGGTTGTCCCCCCCGAACACCAGATAGCCGCCGACTGCCACGGCGACGATGCCGGCGGCCAGTCCGGCCCACAGACCCACCCGTCGGATGGGCCGATTCCGCCTCCTGCGCTTGCGTTGCGCCCGCCGCAGGCCTTGATCGGTGGAGAGGCGTTCCTTGGCGGCGATGTCGCCGTTGCCGCTGGAGTGGGTCACGGTTCGGCGGGCCTCGTTCAAGCTCGCCGCAGAGATTGCCGGCGGTGGCAGTTCTCCGGCTTCCGGAGGTGGAACCCATTCGTTGCTGTCATCGCTGAGGCTGTCGGGACTGCTGCCGATCACCGTCCGTCGCAAGGTGCCGATGATGCCCCCGCCCGCATGCTGCGGGACATACAGATCAAGTCCTACCAAGGCTCCGAGGAGTTCGTCCATGGACTGGAAGCGACTCTCCGGCAGTTTCTCAAGGCACCGCATGACGACCCGATCCAGGGATGGGGAAACGTCGGGCCGCGTCTCCTCAAGGGAACGCGGACGGTCTCTCACGTGTTGCCGCCCGATCTCCACTATGGATGAGCCTTGGAACGGAGGGTGGCCGGTCAGCATCTCGTACATGACGATGCCGAGGGAATAGATGTCGGTGCGCTGGTCTACCGGACGCCCCTGCACCTGCTCCGGGGACATATACCGGCTGCTGCCCACGATCGCGCCTTCGCGGGTCACGTGCGTCCACTCCTCCCCGGTGGCGATGCCGAAGTCGATGAGCTTGGCCCGGCCTTCAGCATCGAGAAGGATGTTCTGTGGCTTGACGTCGCGGTGCACGATGCCCGCCAGGTGCGCCTGCGCCAGCCCTTCGGCGACCTGCCCCGCTATCTGGCCCGTGTCGCCGGGGTCGAGAGGGCCGTTGTCGCGGATGAGGTCCTTGAGGGATCGGCCCTGGACGTACTGGAAGACCAGGTATTCCTCGGTATCGGTGGTTCCCCGGTCGATGAGCGTCACGAGGTTCGGGTGCGACAGCCGGGCGATCGCCTTGCCCTCGCGGTTGAACCGGGCGCGGGCGTGAGGATCCAGACTCAGGGGAGGTTCGAGCCGCTTGATGGCCACATATCGCTGGAGATCGGTATCCCAAGCACGGTACACCGTGCAGGTGCCCCCTTTTCCAAGGATCGGCCCAAGCAGGTATCGTCCTTGGTACAACGCGGCACCATCGGCCTCGGCGAAGGCGTCGGAAGGTCGGAGCCCCGGGGGGCCGTCTGGGGGTAGCATGTCCGGCGTCACTGTAGGCTCACTATGTGATCGAGTGTCCAGGGCCCGCCAGAGGTCACGAACCCATCGAGTATCCTACCATGAGGCCGCGCACATCTTGGCCGGTCCACGCCTGAGCAGTATGATACACATGGCTCCCGACACAGCGCGAGACGGCGGCGTCGAGCACGGGGCGACCGCACGAGGGGGACGATGATCTACTACGTGATACCGCGGGACCTCGCCGACGAGTACTACGACGAGTTCAAGAAGCGCTTCGAGGGAGTTGAAGGCGTGGAGGTCATCATCGACCGGCGGGCCGGCGAGCGTCGCAGCGACTCCGACCGTGGGGGGCAGCGTGTCCTTCGTGATCGGCGGCGCAGGCGGGCCGGGGGCACGTTCCCCGAAGTCTAGTTCGATGTCGGCGCCACCTGCCCGGGCCGTGCTCTGGAAGCCGTGGCGCGGTGGGCCGACGGTGCACTGCTTCCTGTGCGCGCATCACTGTCGCGTTCTTCCGGGGGCCCGCGGGTTGTGCGGGGTACGCGAGAACCGGGATGGGGTGCTCTACGCCCTCACCTATGGACTACCTATCTCGGCAGGGGTAGATCCCATCGAGAAGAAGCCCTTGTTCCACTTTCTACCCGGTACCTTGAGCTTCTCGGTGGCCACGGTGGGATGCAACTTCACCTGTCTCTTCTGCCAGAATGCCGACATCAGCCAGATGCCGCGCGTCCAGGGGGTGGTCCGGGGAAGCGAATTGGCGCCTTCGCAAGTGGTGGAGCGGTCGCTGTCGGCGGGCTGTCGCAGCATCGCCTACACATACACCGAGCCGACCGTCTTCTTCGAGTACGCGCGCGACTGTGCCGTCGTCGCATCGGCGGCGGGCCTCAAGAACGTGTTCGTCACCAATGGATATATGACCAAAGAGGCCCTCGCGCTCATTGACGGCGACCTGCACGCGGCGAACATCGATCTGAAGGCGTTCTCGGACGACTTCTATCGAAGGATCGTGGGTGCACGATTGAAGCCGGTGCTGGATACCATCCGCCGAATGGTCGCCGCGGGCGTCTGGGTGGAAGTCACCACCCTGCTGATTCCCGGCCGCAACGATGGCGACGATGAACTGCGCAGGCTGGCAGCCTTCCTCTGCTCGGTCGACCCGGGCATCCCCTGGCACGTGTCACGGTTCCATCCCACGTATCGCATGCTCGACGTTCCGCCCACTCCGGTGGCGTCGGTGGAGCGGGCGCTTGCCCTGGGCAGGGAAGAGGGGCTTCAATATGTCTATGGAGGGAACATATGGGGACACGACAGTGAGTCGACGCACTGCCCCACATGCGGCCGTGTCGTGATCGTGCGAGAAGGCTTCGCCGTGCGAAAGGTGCTTCTCGATGGCGATCGGTGTCGCGCCTGCGGTGGTCGGATACGGCTGGTGCTTGAGTAGCTCACCTGGGAATCGTGCGTCGCCGACAGGAGGTGTGACCGTGGGACTGGTAGGGTGTTTCGTCTCCCCGCATCCACCGATTATCGTGCCCGAGGTAGGAGGCGACCGGGCCGCGCAGGCGGCTTCCACGGGCGCCGGTATGCGTCGCCTGGGCGACGAAGCCGGGCGGCTGGCCCCCGACGTCATCGTGATCATGTCGCCTCATGCTCCCATAAACGCGACGCGCATGGGAGTGTCGGTGGCGGCCACGTGCGAAGGCTCCCTAGCTCAATTCGGGGCGCCGCAGGTCCGGTTCAGCCTGCGCGGACACACGGCTTTGGCTGAGTCCATTCTGGCGCAGGCCCGCTCCCGCGGCGTTCCGGCTGCTTCCATGACCGGCCGCGGCGACGTGCTGGAGTTGGACCACGGCTGTCTCGTGCCCTTGGCCTTCATCGTCCCCGGCCTGGCCGCCCCACCCGCCATCGTGGTGCTAAGCTTCTCCTTCTTGGGTGTCGAGATGCATACGGCTTTCGGCGAGGCCATAGGTGCAGCCATCGACGCCGACGCGGCGCGCATCCTGTATGTGGCCAGCGGAGACATGAGCCACCGCCTCACGCCCGACGCTCCCGCCGGTTACACTCCCCGAGCCGTGGACTTCGACCGACGGGTAGTGGAAGTATTCGCCGCGGCCGACGGCCCCGGGCTCCTTGAGATCCCGGCGGGTCTTCAACGCGAAGCCGGGGAGTGTGGCTACCGTTCCTTGGTCACCCTCTTCGGGCTGCTCCGCGGGCGGTCGTACGGTACCGAGGTGCTCTCCTACGAGGGTCCGTGGGGGGTGGGCTACTTGGTGGGTTCCGTGCGCCTGACGACCGGTGACGTCCGGCCCGCGGGAGCGATGGCATGACCGAGTCTGCAGGCTTCGACCCGTTGGTCGACCTTGCCCGCCGGGCGGTCGAAGCATGGGTGATCGACCAGCGGGTGATCTCGGCCGAGCTTCCGCCGGATGTGGGGCCCCGGCAGGCCGGGGTATTCGTATCTCTGCACCAAGGGGACGGGTCGCTGCGCGGGTGCCTGGGTACGCTGGGCCCAACCAAGCCCACCTTGGCGGCAGAGATCATCGGCAACGCCGTCAGTGCCGCCAGCCGCGACCCCCGCTTTTGGCCGGTCCGCCCCGACGAGTTACCCGATCTGAACGTCTCCGTGGACGTGCTGAACGAACCGGAGGAGGTCGAGGGGATCGGAGCGCTTGATCCGCGGGTGTACGGCCTCATCGTCCGGACCGACGATGGGCGGCAGGCGTTGCTCCTGCCCGATCTCGAGGGCGTCGATACTCCGGAACAACAACTGCGGATCACGTGCCACAAGGGTCACATAGACGCGGAGCGCGACACGTTCCGGATGTTTCGTTTCACGGTGACCAGGCATAGCCAGGAGCCCGTCTGACTTCACGACCCCGGATGGTTGCGGTATAGTAGAACTGCTGTTCGTTGACCCCGCGGGAGGCGCACATGCGCGCTGTGTCCACACACTCCGGCCTTCACCGTACCTTCGCTGATAGCCTGCGCTATCCGATGCCGGACGAGGATTTGCTCTCCCGCCGCATCCTCGCACGCGTTCTGGACCTGCGCCACATCGGCTGGGATATCGGCGTACGCGCGATGGAGAAGGCTTCAGGTCATGGCCGCGGCGAGCCTCTTGACTTCAGGCTGAGTTCTTCGGCCCGTGACCTCCTGACTTCCAAGAGTCGGGCGGTGCGCAACGAGGTGGAAGCCCTCGCGGAGGCCGTCATGCGGGCCGGGTCCTACCCGGCGCGGGAGGAGGGCCTCCGTGCCCTCCACGCCGTCCTCGATGCCGTGCGTGACCGGGTGCCGGCGGACGTCTTGCTGAAGCTGAGCGACTACCTACCCGAGGCGGAGGCGGCTCGGCTCCGCGCGGGCCTAGGGGAGAGAACGGCCGCTGAGGACAAGACCGTGGTTGAGGACAGTGCCGCGGCGGAGGACAACACAGCTACCCCTTGACCACTCCGAGCGGGCGCAGCCGTGCCACGCGCGGGGAGATGCCCGCCCCGTCCATGACGCGCACCACCTCTTCCACATCCTTGTAGGCCTCAGGGAGTTCCTCCTGCAGGGTCTTCCGTCCCTGGGAGCGCACGGTCACGCCGACCGCCGCCAGTTCCCGCTCGATGGAGCGCCCCTGCGACCGTTTGACAGCGGCGGCTCGGCTCAGCACTCGGCCGGCCCCGTGGCGCGTCGAGCCGCGTCCACGTCACGCATCCCTGTCAAACGTCGAGAAGCACGGCGGCCCTCCAGCTCCCGGCGGGGTGGGCCTCGGCCTGCAGCCGATGGTAGGTCACCGCCTTCACTTCGGCGAGTAGCTCGTGTCGTTCGCGGTCGAGCGACTCGCCCCAGAGTTCCGCCCGAACCTGGGGGAGGCCGGCGCCGAACACCTCCAACCACAGATCGGCCGGGTGGTCGAGCACTCGGTACGCCGCCGTGCGATCGGCCGGCGTACAGCGCCTGCAAACCTTCACACGATCAGCCTTTCGAGGCTCCTCGCCTGCGCTGTGTGCCGGCGTCCGCGGGCACGGGTTTCCCGTCCGTGCCCGCCGTCTTCGCCCTGCGGATTCGAGGCGGGTCGGTAGGGGCCGGGCTCTCCAGTGCCCGCTCGAGCACCTGGTCCACCTGGGTCGCGTAGATGAAGGTGACGTCCTTGATAAGGTCGTCGTTGATGTCATCAACGTCGTTTTCGTTGCGGTCGGGCAGGAAGATGGTGGTGATGCCCGCCTGCCCTGCCGCCAGCACCTTCTCCTTGATCCCGCCCACCGGCAGCACCTGGCCGGTGAGGGTCACCTCACCGGTCATGGCCACGTCTGCGTTCACCGGTCGCCCGGTAATCATGCTGGCCAGCGCGGTGGTGATGGCAACCCCCGCCGACGGACCGTCCTTCGGCACCGCTCCCGCGGGCACGTGCACGTGGATGTCGTGTTTCTGGAAGAAGTCGTCCGCGACTCCCCACCTGCCGGCGATGCTGCGGATGTAGGTGAGTGCCGCCTGCGCGGACTCCTTCATCACGTCGCCCAGTTGCCCGGTGAGGGTCAGATGACCGGTGCCCGACATGGAACGCGCTTCGATGAAGAGGATGTCGCCTCCGCTGGGCGTCCACGCGAGCCCGGTGGAGACCCCAGGATCGCCGGTACGCCGTTTGCTCTCCTTGAAGACCTTCTGCCGGCCCAGGAAGTCCGGCACCTTGCCGGCGCTCAGGGTAAGCGATCTACGTCCCTTCTCGGCCACTAGGCGGGCGAACTTGCGCGCCACGGTGCCGATCTCACGCTCTAGGTTGCGCACTCCGGCCTCGCGCGTATAGCCTTCGATGATCACGCGGAGGGCGTCATCGACGATCTTGAGCTGCCCCGGTCTCAGACCGTTGCGCTCCAGTTGGCGGGGGATCAGATAGCGCTTGGCGATATGGAGCTTTTCTTCCTCGGTGTATCCGGCGATGCTGATGACTTCCATACGATCGCGCAGTGGACCGGGGATGGTATCCAACATGTTGGCGGTGGTAATGAACAGCACCCTGGAGAGGTCGAAGGGCAGGTCGAGGTAGTGGTCGCGGAAGGTGTTGTGCTGCTCGGGGTCGAGCACTTCCAACATGGCGCTGGAGGGGTCACCCCGCCAGTCGGAGCCCATCTTGTCGATCTCATCGATCATGAACACCGGATTGTTGCTCTCGGCGTCGCGGATGGCCCGCATGATGGTGCCGGGCATGGCTCCGATGTACGTGCGCCGATGGCCGCGGATCTCGGCCTCGTCTCGCACGCCGCCCACGCTGATGCGGATGAACTTGCGCCCCAGCGCCCTGGCGATGCTCTGGCCCAGGCTGGTCTTGCCCACGCCGGGAGGACCGACGAAGCACAGGATCGGACCGGACAGCTCGCTCTTCAGCTTCTGCACGGCCAGGAACTCCAGCATGCGGTCCTTGACGTCTTCCAGATCGTAATGGTCGGCGTCGAGGATCTCGCGGGCGTGGGCGATATCCAGATTGTCTTCGGTGGAGGTGTTCCAGGGAAGCGAGACGATCCAATCGAGGTAGGTGCGGATGACACCGTACTCCGCCGCCGCGGAGGGCAGCTTCGCCAGGCGGTCGAGTTCCCGCCGCGCCTGTTTGTCCACTTCTTCAGGCAGATGGGCTCCATCGATGCGCGACCGCAACTCGTTTGCTTCAGCCTGCGTCTCGTCGGTCTCGCCCAGCTCATCCTGAATCGCCTTCATCTGCTGACGGAGGAAGTAGTCCCGCTGCGTCTTCTCCATCTCCGATTGGACCTGGATCTGGATCTTTGAGCCCAGTTCGAGCACTTCCAGCTCGCGATTCATCAGTTCGGTGAGGCGCCTGAGCCGCTTGGCAACGTCGGTCTCTTCCAGGAGCACCTGTTTGTCCTCGGCCTTGATGCGCATGGTGGAGCCGATGAAGTAGCCCAGGGTGGCCGGGTCCTCGATGTTGACCGCGGCCATTTCGAGTTCGTCGGGCAGATAGGGCACCATCTCCACGATCTTGGTGTAGACGGCTACGAGGTTGCGCTGCAATGCCTCGAGTTCGGTGGTCTCTTCCGCCACGTCGGGAGTGTCATGCACCGTGGCCGTCAGGAACGGCTCCTCCGACAGGTACTCGTCGATGGTTATGCGGCGCAGTCCCTGGACGATGATGCGCAGTGTGCCGTCGGGAGCCTTGATCATCTTCTGTACCACCGCCAGGGTGCCCACGGCGTAGACGTCCTCGGGACCGGGCACTTCGGCGTCTTCGTTCCGTACTGCGACGAGGGCGACCATCTTGTCCTTGGCCAGCACATCGTCTATCAGGCGGACCGACCGGGGTTGACCGACCGCCAGCGGCATCATGGTCTCGGGGAACACCACCGTGTCCTTGAGGGGCAGCACGGGGAGCACCGGGGGGGTGGTGTCGCTCTCGTTTGCCGGGGACTGATCTTCGGGTTCCATCTCCACCTCGGCCTTGACCTTTCCTGGGCTCATGGTCGCTCCGTGCCTTCGTCCTTGGCGGTGATGGGGATGCGCTGAGCCGCCCGCTTTTCGGCGACCGGCAGCCGGATCTCGAGAAAGCCCTGCTCATAGCGGGCTTCGGCTCCGCTGGGGTCGACGTCGACGGGTAGGAGGATGCGACGTTCGAAAGGGCCGTAGGAGACTTCCATCTGTTGATAGACCTTGTCCCTGTGACCTTGATCGATGCGATGGCCGCTGATGCGCAGGATCCGCTCCTCGGCTTCGAGGTGCACGGTGTCGGGATCGATGCCGGCAAGCTCGAGCTTCACCATCATCGTGCCTTGGCTCTTGCTGAAGTAGACGTCTACGTTCGGTCGGAACGCCGAGCGGACCTGTCCCAGCATGCGGTCGGCGCCCATCAGTTCCAAGAACATGCGATCGACCTCTCCCTGGAAGCGGCGCAGGCCTTCGAGTCGTTCCTTGCCTTTGGGATCCACTACCTCGTCTCCTGAATGCTGCGGTGGGGTGAGCGCGTACGTTGATTCATCTTGTGCGTGATGCCCGAGTAGCCCGCCGACCAAACCCGCCGGCGGTTTGCCCGTGGTGCCGGGTTGGGAATCATCCGGTCATGCACTGGTCGTATCGACTGTTCAGGATCTTTGGGATCGATGTGCGCGTCCACGCCACGTTTCTGTTCATCGTCGCGTACTTCGCCTTTGTGTGGGGCGCTCTGCGCGAGCCCGGCGGATGGGTGGGCGCGCTGTACGGCGTGATGCTGGTGGTGCTTCTTTTCGTTCTGGTACTGATCCACGAACTCAGCCATTCACGGGTTGCGCAGCACTACGGGATCGGGGTCAAGAGTATCACCCTCCTCCCCATCGGGGGGGTGGCGTCCATGGAGGAGATCCCGCAGGATCCTCGTAAAGAGCTCATCATCTCCGTGGTGGGGCCTCTCTCCAACGTGGTGTTGGGATTGTTGATGCTCGCGGCGGCTCCGCTCTTCTTCAACGTGAGAGACGTCTTCTCGCCGGGGGAGATCTCGAATCTCTTCTTGTCCCGGGGGTTCGTCGCCGCGTATGTGTATCTGTTTGTGGTCAACATGACGCTTGCCGTGTTCAATCTGCTTCCGGCCTTCCCTATGGATGGCGGCCGCGTGTTCCGTGCCTTCCTCGCCATGCACATGGATCGTCCTCGGGCCACACGCATCGCGGTCACCGTGGGCCAGGTCCTGGCCCTGGGGATGGGCATCGCCGGGCTGCTCGGCGGTGGGGTCTTTCTCATTCTGGTGGCGATCTTCATCTACTTTGGAGCGCAGGCAGAGAACACGGGCAATGACGTACAACGCGTGCTCGGCGACCTGCGCGTGAGGCAGGCCGTCAACACCGGCATAGAGACGGCTTCACCCGATCAGACGATCGGCGAACTGGCGGCGCGGCTGTTCCACATCTATCAGGAGGACTTTGCCGTGGTCGACTCCGGCGGGCGGGTGGTGGGGGTGCTGACCCGCGACCGCCTGATCTCCATGCTCGGGAAGCGTGGGCCCGACTTTCCCGTGTCGGAGGCCATGCACACAGAATTCCCGGTCTGCACCCTCGACGACTCGGTCTACGATGCATTCATGCGCATGCGTACTCAGCAGTTCAAGACCGCGCCGGTCATCGAGGGGGGGCGCTTCATCGGCATGGTCTCCTTGGAAGACATCAGCGAGGTGTACACGCTGCTACAGGTCGGAGGTCCCAGCTTGGCGGCGCAGGTGAGCGACGAGCCTCGGTGACGCCACGCCGCGGTTCTTGACACTTGCGCCTCACGTGTCGCTGCGCCGGCTGGAGGAGCCCTGCCTCTACGACCGCGCGGCCGACGAACTCTACGAACTTAACGACGACGCCTGGCGGTTCCTTCTTCGGGTGGATGGGTCCACGGCCGGCCTGGAGCAGGCGGCCGAACCGGAGTTCCTCGCCTACCTCCTCGAGGAGGGACTGGCCCACCTGCACGACGTGCCCCGCGAGTTCCACCCACCGATTGGGGAGCAGGCGGCACCTTCGCTGCGCTACGTGGAGCTGTACGTCACCGAACGGTGCAACCTTCGCTGCGGGCACTGCTTCCTGGGCGATCTCGGGGGTGCCGATCTGCCGGTGAGCTCGGTGTTCCGCCTGCTCGACCAGTTCGACGCCATGGGCGGTCTCCGCCTGCTGCTCACGGGCGGGGAGGCGATCATGCACCCGTCCTTCTGGGACGTCAACGAGACCCTGCCCGAGCGGGGATTCCGCACGGTGCTGCTCTCCAACGGCACCCTCTTGGAGGACGTAGCCGATCGCCTGCGGGTGCACGAGGTGCAGGTGAGCCTGGACGGTTTGGAGGACGCGCACGACCGGCTGCGGGGGCCGGGGTCGTTCGTGCGGGCGCTGGGCGGCCTGCGGGCCGCCACGTCGGCCGGGTTGGACGTGAGCGTGGCGACAACGGTGAACGCCATCAATCGGGATGACTTTGTCGCCCTCGAGGGGCTGGTACGCGGGCTGGGCGCGCGGGCATGGCACATCGACGCTCCCAGCGTGTGCGGCAGCCTGGCCGCCCGGCCCGAACTTGTGCTCGAGCCGCAGGAGGCGGCTCCGTACCTCGACCTGGCGTTCGGCGGGGGTGTCCACGATGCCGTTCCCGGGGCGATCTGCGGCTCGCATCTGATGGCCGTGTTCGCGGACGGCGTGGCCGCGAAGTGTGGCTTCTACCATGACGACCCTGTCGGCACCGTCGACGAACCGCTGGCTGCGCTGTGGCGGCGGGTGCCTCGGGCCCCCGCCGCCACGCTCTCCTGCGCCTGCGCCTACATCGAAACGTGTCACGGGGGTTGCAGGTTCAGGGCGTCCACCTATAATGGGATGCAGGGTCCTGACCCGGTGCAATGCCACCGATACGGGGTCCTGGTCCGTGAGCCGACCGAGGAGGCATAGATATGAAGATCCGCAAGGTGGAGAAGGAAGCGTCGAGCCTCTGCAAGTGCAACAGCTCCTGCTAGGAGCCTGGAAGGCTGCTGAAAGGCGAAGCATCACTTTCTGGCAGCCCGCAACGCTCGAGAACAGAGCGTGACCCCCGGGTGGCGCATCGCGCCGCCCGAGGGTCACAGTATGCATTGATCGCCACACGTCGGCCGGGCGTGGCGATGTCCGCTCGATAGTCGCGCGAGGGGGCACGGATAGCCGGACAGGATCATGTACCCCAGTGGGCACTCGCCGTCGACCTGGACTTGTGCAACGGGTGCCAGGCATGTGTGGTCGCCTGCTTTGCCGAGAACAACATCGGCATGTCGGGCGAAGCTCAGCTTGCCATGGGCCGGGGCCGGCACTGGATCCGGGTGGAGCGTTACTGGGAGCATACGGATTTTCCCGACGTTCAAGCCCGGTTGCTGCCGGTCATGTGTCAGCAGTGCGGCGAAGCTCCCTGCGAGCCGGTCTGCCCCGTGTTCGCGTCTGTGCATTCCCAGGACGGGCTCAATACCCAAGTCTACAACCGGTGCATAGGTACACGGTACTGCGGTCACAACTGCCCGTACAAGTCACGCGTCTTCAACTTCTTCGCTCCTGAGTTCGAGGCCCCCCTCGAGCAGCAACTCAATCCCGATGTCACCGTGCGCAGCGTCGGCATCATGGAGAAATGCACGTCCTGCGTGCAGCGGATCCGCCGGGTGAGAGAAGAGGCGCGGGTGGAAGGTCGGCCGGTGGCAGACGGCGAGACACAACCGGCCTGCGTGCAGACCTGCCCCCCGGGGGCCCTCGTCTTCGGCGACTCGAGCGACCCTTCCAGCCGGGTGGCGCAACTGTTGGGCAGCCCGCGCGGGTTCAGGCTGCTGGAGTCGCTCGACACCAAGCCCTCGGTGGTGTATCTGAAGAAGGGCGACACGACCGATGCCTGATCCTCTGCAGCCTCCCCCCAACTGGTCGGTGGAGCAACCACCGGCGCCCTCCATCCCTCCGACGGAGGCTTCTCCCGAGGAAGAGGCCCGGGCACTGACGGCCACGGGGGTCGTCGCGCTGCCGGCAGCCACCGAGGCCGAACTCGGCACGGTCGACCGGGCGCTCGAAGCGCGGGTCTTCGGCTCGATGGAGACCATCAGCATCCGATATGTCCTGGTGATGATGCTGTTGCTGGCGATAGTCGGCGTGGGGCTCGTCGCTTGGGGATGGCAGCTTTATCACGGCATCGGAGTCACCGGCAAGCGGCGGCCTGTCTTTTGGGGTCTGTACATCACGAGCTTCGTCTTCTGGATCGGCATTAGTCACTCGGGCACGCTCGTCTCTGCCATCCTGCGGGTGCTGAACGTGGAGTGGCGGCGACCTCTGACGCGGGTGGCGGAGGCCATGACCCTCTTCGCCCTCATGATCGGCGGACTCTTCCCGATCATCCACCTGGGGCGCGCGTGGCGGTTCTACTGGATGATCCCCATCCCCAATGAGCGCGGGTTGTGGCCCAATTTCCGATCGCCGTTGATGTGGGATCTGCTGGCGATTCTTACCTATATTACGGCGAGTTCCCTCTTCCTCTTCTTCCCTCTCGTGCCCGACCTCGCAGCGGCCCGCGACCGGTCGCGGGGTCTTCGCCGGCGGCTGTATCGGATGTTCTCCCTGGGCTGGCGGGGCACGCAGCAGCAGTGGAACAGGCTGCATCTGGGAATGCGCATCTTTACTATCGTGGTCATCCCGATCGCGGTGTCGGTGCATTCGATCGTGTCGTGGGATTTCGGCATGACCCAGCTGGAGGGTTGGCACTCGACCGTCTTCGCCCCGTACTTCGTAATTGGGGCCATCTACTCGGGAGTGGCCGCCCTTATCACGGTGCTGGTGGTGGTGCGGCGGGGGATGCACTTCGAGGACTATCTGACGCTGCGCCATCTGGACCGCATGGGAAAGGTGCTGCTGGCGGTAGCGGCGATCTGGTTCTTCTTCTGGTGGGCGGGGTTCCTCACCGACTGGTACGGTGGCAACGCCGAGGCCAAGGAACTTCAGCGCGTGCACGCGTTCGGGGCAATGGCGCCGCTGTTCTGGACCATGATCGCGGTCAACGTGGCACTGCCGTTCCTTACCTTGTGGTTCCGGCGGGTGCGCATGTCGCCGGCGGCCATGTTGGTGATCAGTCTGCTCATCAACGTCGGCATGTGGATCGAACGCTTCCTCATCGTGGTTGGTTCGCCGATACGCAACGCCCTCTCGTTCGACTGGGGAAGCTACCGTCCCGGCTGGCCCGAAGTCGCCATCGCGTCCGCCACAGTCGCCGCCTTCGCGTTGCTCTATCTCGTCTTCTCGAAGACCGTGCCGCTTATCTCTCTGTGGGAGGTCAAGGAGGGCTGGCGGGTGGACCGTTGGAGACGCACGGGCGTGATCGAAGTGCAGAGTGACGTGCCGGTGGTCGAGCCGAGTAGCGCGGCCGGCGTCGCCACGGCGGAGGTCAGGGCATGAGCGAGCGCTTTGTCTCCGTGCGCGTGCAGGGAGAGCAGGGCGTGGCCCTGGCGCTGCAGGCTCTGCGTGAGATCGGGGTGCCTCGCGCTTGTATCGAAGTGCTCTCGGATGTACCGCTGCCGGAGGCCGTACTCGGTGGTGCCATGAAGGCGACCAAGTTGCGTAGGTTCACGTTCACCGGACTCGTGGTCGGGTTGGCCACGGGCGTCTTCTTCAGCATCGGTACGCTCTTCCTGTATCCGGTGCTGGTGGGTGGACAACCCGTCTATTTCGCTCCGCCCAACATCATCATCATCTATGAACTCACCATGTTCGGCATCGTCGCTGCCACCGCCGCGGGGTTCATTCTCGAGACCCGCCGCGTGAAGGGTGGCCCGCGGCCGTACTGGCCCGCCGTCAGTCACGGCGAGACACATGTGGTGGTGGAAGTACCGCCCGATCTCGTGGCGACGCGTATTCGCGCCGCGTTGCTGGCGCGAGGGGCCGAGCCTGTGGAGCCCGAGGAGCAGTTGCCGTGAGTGAAGCGGGCGGTTCCGGCCGTCAGCGGCGCATCCTTCTCGTGGTGGCGGGTATCGTGGTGGTGGCTCTGTTGGCCATCGTCGCCGCTCAGATGATCGGCGGCTGCTGGATCGACGTGGGCAACGAGATGGGCCGCCAGCCCACCGTGGGCTACGTTGAGCCGCCTCGCTCCAGCGCCGCGGAGGGGGCGGTCCCCGTGCAGGGTCTCGATGTGATCCCCGACGCGCCTCCACCAACCAATCCGGTCGAGTCTTCCGACGCTTCGCAGGCGGAGGGCGAGGATCTGTTCGCAGTCTTCTGTCTCCCCTGCCACGGGATACCCGCCGGGGAGACAGGTCCGGTGGGAAAACAATACATCCCGCCGCCGCCCCATCTGGACCAGGTGGTCGGCTCGCTGTCCGATGGACAGGTGTTTGTGTTCGCCACGCAGGGCGTCGGCCGGATGCCGGCGCTCGGCTCCCGCATGTCGGTGACCGATCGCTGGAATATCGTCAACTACCTGCGCACCGTCCAGGTACCGACTGTTACCACCCTTCCGGGTGAGACGACCACGACGGCGCCGCCCGGGCCCACGACGACCACCACTCCGCCCGCCGGCGGCACGACCACTACGGTCCCGGCCGGCGGTACCACCACCACCGCCGGGGGCTCCGACCCCGCCCTCATCGCCAAGGGCCTGACTGTGTTCGACGCCGATTGTCAGGTGTGCCACGGCGCCGACGGTGCCGGAGGTGGGGGTCCCGCGCTCAAGCCCAACGCGTTCGTCGGCGCATCCGGCGACGCCCAGGTGCAGCAGGTTATTGAGAACGGTCGTCCGGGAACGGCCATGCCGGCCTGGAAGGGTCGAATCTCGGCCGACGACATTACCGCGGTAGTCGCTCTGCTCCGGAGTTGGCAGGGAGCGAAGGCGGCGGGCGCCACGATCGCGGGCGCCGCGGCAGAGGCCACCCTGCCGTTCACCCACCAGCCGCATATCCAAAAAGGCGGTCTCTCCTGCATCTTCTGTCACAGCCAGGTGCGCCGGGGGCCGTCGGCCGATCTGCCCTCCCTTGAACTGTGCGCCGGTTGTCACCGGTGGCTCTCCACGCAGACTCCGGCGACCGAAGCGGTCGTTGCCGCCTACGACACGGGGACCGAGGTGTCGTGGGCTCGGGTCTATAAGGTGCCGGATTTCGTCTACTTCACGCATCAGTCGCACGTGGTGGTGGCCAAGGTCGAGTGCGCCGTCTGCCATGGAGACGTTGCCCAGATGGCATTGGCCCGCAAGGTCAGGAATCTCAACATGAAGTTCTGCATAAACTGTCACAGCCAGAAGACAGGGCAGGAACGACTGATGGACTGCGACATCTGCCATAAGTAGTCAGACATCGAAACGTCGGCGCCCACAGCTCCTCCGCGGGCGGGTGGGCGCCGGGCCATTCAGAGGAGACGCGAGTGTTCGCTGAGCTGACCAGGCGGGAGTTTTTCAAGAAGGCGGGGATCCTGGGGACTGCGCTCGCCCTCAGTGGTTGCGGGGGCAATCGGGCCGAGCAGCGCCTCGTGCCGTTCCTGACGCCTCCGGAAGAAGAAGTGGCGGGTGTCTTTACCTCGTACGCCGGTCTCTGCCGCATGTGCCCGGCCGGGTGCGGGATCCTGGTGAAGACCATGGGGGGGAGGGCCCACAAGCTCGAGGGCAATCCTCAGCATCCTCTGAACGAAGGCCGCCTATGCGCCCGCGGTCAGGCCGGCCTGCAGCTGCTCTACAATCCCGACCGGCTCCCCGGCCCGCTGGTCCGTGCGGGTGGTCGGGGCGGCGCCCTCCAGACGACCACGTGGGACGACGGGGTCACGCGCCTCACGGAGGCGTTCAAGAAGGCCTCCGGAGCGGGCAAGGGCCGCGTGGCGGTGTACGGGGGGCAGGTGCCCGACCAGGCATACTCGGTGGCCGCGCTCCTGCTGGCGGGACTGGATGGAGTCTCCGTACCCGACCCGTTCGCGGACTATCTTGGAGATCCCTCGAATCCTCCGGCGTTCCGTCCCCCGGTGATCTGGAACCTGCAGCGGGCCTGCGACGCCGACGCCCTGCTTCGCAACGCCATGCAATCGCTGTGGGGGGAGCGCCGTCTCCCCTTCTTCGATCTGGCGGCGGCCGACGTGGTGATCTCCTTCTCTGCCGACCTCTTCGAGACCTGGCTGTCGCCCGTCTATTTCGGGCGCTCGTACGGCGCGCTGCGGCGCGCGGGGGAGACCAGCCGCGGCTATTTCGCGCAGGTACAGCCTCGGCTCTCCGTGACCGCGGTGAGCGCCGACGAGTGGTATGCGCCGCCGCCGGGCCGGGAAGCCGAGGTGGCCCTGGTGCTGGGGCGGGTGATCCTCGACGACGGCCTGGCGGCGGCCGGGAGGCCGGCCGGCGTCGACGAACTGTTTGCCGGGGTGGACGCGCGCAGCCTGGCCGGTGATCTGGGTCTGCGCTTCGAATCGCTCCAGCATCTTGCCCGCAATCTGGCCGGGGCGCAGGCGCCGTTGGTGATTCCGGGCGGCGGCCTAGGCGGCTATGCCAACGCTCAGGCCGCGATCGATGCCGTACTCGCCCTCGATCTACTGGTAGGCGCCGAAGGGAAGACACTGAAGCTGTCGCCGACCGTCCCCGACGCCCGCTTCCTCCCTACTGAGCAGGTGTCGCCATTCACTCAAGTCCGGCAGTTGGTCACCGACATGGCAGCGGGAGCTGTGGACGTGCTGCTGGTGCTGGACGGAGATCCCGCCCACGATCTGCCTGCCGCGCTCGGCTTCCGCGCCGCGGCGGCCAAGGTGCCCTTCATCGTTGATTTCGCCTCCCTGCCCACCGATACCGGCGATGAGCTGGCCGATCTGCGGCTGCCCTCCCCCACCTACCTGGAGACCTGGGGCTACCAGGTGCCCCAGCCCGGCGTCGGTGTGGCGATTGTCGGCGCGCAGCAACCGGTGATCCGCCAGGTGCACGACACCCGCTCGGTGGTGGATGTCCTCCTTGTGGCGGGCAAGGCCGCGAACCCGAATGTGGCCCGGCTCCTGCCGTGGGAGACCGAGGTGGCCCTGGTCAAGGATCGCGTGGGCGGACTCGAAGGTCGCCCCGGAGGTTCCATCGAATCGACGGACCCGGCGGCCTTCTACGAGCAGTGGCAGCAGAATGGAGGATGGTGGTCGTCGCAGCCCGAAAAGGCGCCCGGGCCGGCCACAGCGCCGGCGCCCGCCACGCTCGGGCCCCCGCCGGGGCAATCCGGGGCCGCCCCGGGGGGGCGCAGTTTCCAGCTGCACGTCTATCCCTCGATGTTCCTGGCCGAGGGTCGAGGCGCCAACCTGCCCTGGCTGCAGGAAGCGGCAGACACCATGACCACTGTCATGTGGCAGAGCTGGGTGGAGGTGAACCCGGCGGTGGCCGCAGACCTGGGTGTCGTCACGGGCGACGTGATCAAGGTGACCTCGTCGGCCGGATCTGTGGAGGTGCCGGCCTACGTGTACTTCGGCATCGGGCCCGACATGGTGGCCATGCCTCTGGGACAGGGCCACACGGCTTCCGGACGCTACGCCTCCAACCGGGGCGTGAACGCCGCCGATCTTCTCACCATCGTCACCACCGACGGAACGGGTGAGTTGGCCTGGGGCGCGACCCGCGTCACGTTGGAGAAGACGGGACGCTCGGCTACGTTGGCCAGGCTCGAGGGCTCCGAGTCCACCGTCATGCCCGAAGGGCTGTAGCCCGAGGCGGTCTCCCGGTAGCGAACGCCGCCGAAACGCTCGGCGGCGCGTTCAAGACCGGCGTGGTCAGTTGCCGGTTACGGTCTGCAGAGCCGCGAGGACCCTCCCCAGCTCGTCGATCTGGCGCCCGTACTCCGCCCAGTCCCCCTGTCGCTGCGCTTCCAGCGCCGACTCGTAGTGCGCTTGGGCCAGGGCCGTCAGGGAGGCCGCATCGGTGGGCAAAGGGGTGCCTGGGAGGGTGACCGTCGTGGTCGTGCTTCCCAGGGCCAGGGTCGTGGTCGTGCCCCCGGGACTCGTGGTGGTCGTGTTTCCGGGGACGGTGGTCGTGGTCGCGCCCCCCGGAGCGGTGGTTGTGGTTCCGCCGGGCGCCGTCGTGGTAGTGCCGCCCGTGGCAGGGAAGAGCTTGCCTAACGCTTCGGCCAGCGTCGGCTCCATGACCACCCGGTTTTGGTAACTCATGATGACGCGTTTCAGTTCGGGGATGGGGCTCTGCTCGGCCTGGAGGTAGACGGGTTCCACGTAGATCAAGGCGTCGGCGACCGGGATCACCAGCAGGTTGCCGCGGATGACCTGGCTCCCCGCCTGGTCCCACAAGGTCAGCTGGGCGGAGACGGTGGGATCGTTCGAGATGGTGGCTTCTACCTGAGTCGGTCCCGGCACCCGCTTGTCTTTCGAGAACTCGAACAAGACGAGTTCGCCGTAGTTCTCTCCGTCCATGCGCGCGGCCATCCACGAGGCCATGTTGGTCTGATTGAGGGGGGAGTAGGGCTGCATCAACAAGAACTCTTCCGCCGGCTCTTCCGGCAGGGCCATGATGACGTAATAGGGTGCAATGGGGATTTCTTCGTTCTGACGGATCTGTGTGGGAACGATCCACGCGTCCTCTCTGTTGTAGAAGACCTGGGGATCCTGCATGTGATAGGTGGAGAGTACGGCGGCTTGTAAGGTGAAGAGGTCCTCCGGGTAGCGCAGGTGCCGCTTGAGATCGGCGGGCAGTTGGTCACCGGGCGTGAAGAGACCGGGGTAGACGGCCGCCCAGGTGTTGGCGACTGCGTCCTGCGGGTCGATCTGGTAGAAGGTGACGTCGCCGTTGAAAGCGTCGACGACCACCTTGACCGAGTTGCGCACGTAGTTGACGCCGGCCTGGGGCTGCGAGTACGGCACCCTGTCGGCGGTGGTATACGCGTCCCAGATCCACGCCAGGCTCCCGTCGTCCCGGATCACCAGGTACGGGTCGCGGTCGTAGTGCAGGAACGGAGCGATCGTCTTGACCCTTTCCCCGACGGCGCGGCGGTACATGATGCGCGACTCGGGCAGGAGGTAGTTCGAGAGCAGCACCTTGAGCGTGCCGAACCGCAGGGCGAAGGCCGCCTGCCGCGCGAAGCTGCCGATGCCTACGCCGCCGGTGCCCGTGTAGGTGCTGTAGACGTTCTCCTGCCCCTTGGGATAGTCGAACTCTTTGGCCGACGTCTTGACCAGGACGTAGTCGTTGCCCAGTTCGCCGTAGTAGATCGCAGGTTGCGATATGGACAGGCCCACCGATGACTTCGGCGGGATGTCCTGCACGAAGAACTCCGGCAGGCCTTCGGGCGTAGCACCGTTCACCCGACTGACCACCGCCCCGTACCCGTGCGTGAAGGTGAGATGGCGGTTCACCCATGTCTGAGCCTCGGCCTGCAGCTTGCTCTGATCGAGCTCGCGGGCGGAGAGCATGACCTGCCGGTACTTGTTCTCGATGGTATAGCGATCGACGTCCACATCAGTGAAGTTGTAGTAGAGCCTGAGGGCCTGCAATGGCCGGTAGGCGTCAAGGAGCGTCGTGGGGTCCCAGAGGCGGATGTTCTCGACGGTGCCCGTGGCTCCGCTGACATCGGACGCCGTGATCGTCGTAGCGGTGGGAAAGGGTGCGGAGGTGACTCGATCGAGCGCGAACGCCCACCGTGTCGAGGCAATATTGTCTTCGATGTACGGTCGCTCGGCTTCTATCTCGTTGGGCGAGACCCGATATTGCTGAACCAACGCCGGATAGATCTGGCCTGCCGCGAGCCACATCACGGCCAGTAGACCCACAGCGACAATCGGCAGACGCCAGCCTTTGTAATGGGTGTTCACCAGGAGGATCAGCGCGGAGGCCACGGCCACGATCGCCAGAAGGCGCAATACGGGTAGGTCGGCGTGCACGTCGGTGTAGCCGGCCCCGAAGATCACGCCCCGAGGGGAGAGGACGAGTTCGTACGACTGCATGATGTAATCCGTGGCCTTGAACAGCAGCACGACCGCAGCCAGACTCGAGAGGTGGGCCTTCACGTGGGGCGCCAATATCAGCCGCTTCCCGTCGGGGAACGTGATTGCCCGGTCGAGCACGTAGATCGCTATCGTGCCGAGGAGGGTGACGACGACGGTGGTGGTCAGAAACGAGAGCACGTCACGCGCCATGGGGAGCACGTAGACGAAGAAGGATGCGTCGGTGTTGAACACGGGATCCGTGTGGCCGAACGATGCCCGCCGGAGGAACAGGAGCACGTCGGTCCAGGCGCCACCCGCGCCGAGGGCGAAGAAGAAGGCAAGCACAACCGAGATTCCCACCAGTACACGCAGGAGCCGGCGGTCCTTGATGGGCACCAACTCCACAACGTCGTCTCCGGCCTCGGTGCCGGTCATCCGGATCCGTGGCGAGAGCCGCCGAGCCAGGTAGAGGTTTCCCAGGAAGATGGCGAAGAACACGACGCCGCCCACCGCGGCGACGGCCACGTGGGCCAGGATTCGCGTCCAGAAGACTCGTTCGAAGCCGAGCTCTTCGTACCACAGCAGTTCTGTCCATGCCGAGGCGAGCGCGCTCGCCAGGAGCAACAGGATGGGAACGGCGACGACCACCAGGACGATGATCAGTCGGCGGCGCGACATGGGGCTGCGCTGCTTGGTTGGGCGCTTTCCGCTCTCCGCCCCTCCGCCGCCCTGCCGGCTGGCGAGCCATTCGAAGAGCATGGTGACGGCCTCAGACCCATCGCGGGGTTGACGGGGGCGCTGGGGTTCCCGGTTACCCGGGGGCGTGTCGTTCTCCGGTGTGATGGCCGCCTCCGCTGATGTGGCCCGGTCGGTGCCGGGCTGGTGACGCAAGTCTACCGTGTTTCGGTGTGTCTCGCTTTTGATTCGCCGCCCAACCCGAATGGTTGTCTTGTATACTCCCGCGCATACAGGTTCCGCGATCACGGGGAGACCTCACCTGCCTACGCACGCGATCGAGGAGTATCTCGAATCGATCTACAAGCTTCACTCGCGCGGCTTCCGGGTGATCGCCGCCCGATTGGCCGAGGATCTCGGCGTGTCCGCGCCCACCGTCACCGAGATGCTGCGCCGGATGCGCAAGGAGGGCCTGATCGTTAGCGGACCGGGGCGTGAGGTGCAATTAACCACCAGCGGTCGCGAAGCCGCCGAGACCATGATCCGTCGACATCGCCTCTCAGAACGGTTGCTCACCGACATCCTGGGAATGCCGTGGTCTCAAGCCCACGATGAGGCATGCAAGTTCGAGCACGTCATCTCGCCGGAAGTCGAGGCCGGTCTTGCACGTGCGCTCGACTACCCGACGACGTGTCCTCACGGCAACCCGATCCCGGGTGCCGGCGGCCGTGAGGGTGTGCTCGTGAAGCTCAGCGAAGCCCCTGTCGGGACCGAGGCGGTGCTGCGGCGCATCGAAGGCGAGGATGAAGAACTGCTGGCGTACCTCGAGGGCTTGGGCCTGGTCCCCGGGGCATTGGTCTCGGTCCGCGGATTCGCGCCGCTCAGCGGACCCGTGGAGGTCACGGTTCACGGCACGGCCGCGTTCATCGGTCTTGCTGCCGCGGAGCGTCTCCTGGTGGAAGTCAGACCGGAGTCGTAGCAGGCGTCAACTCCGACTATCGTTCCGGCCCCCTTGGCGTCGCGCCGGTGCCCGCAGGAACGCTCACCGGACCGCCTTTGACGAAGCGTCCCACCACGTCGACGAGTTCATCCACGGCCTGGTCGCCCTCAGCGCCGTCACAGATCGCCCCGCGGACGCAGCCCCGGATGTGATCCTCGAGGATGAGCAGGCCCACCTTCTGGAGGGCGGCCACCACCGACGAGACCTGGGTGAGCACGTCCACACAGTACTTCTCCTCGTCGATCATTCTCTGCAGGCCGCGCACTTGACCTTCGATGCGACGCAGGCGGGTCTGCAATACGGCCTTGTCGTGGACGTATGAGGCCACCGTGTCTCCTCTCTGCACGACTATCGCGCGCCGGTTGCAGGCGCCGATTGTATAGGGATAGGGGGTATTGGTATTATACAGGGTGCGTAATGACCACGGGAAGGGGTTGGTGACGGCATGATCGACAAGACGTACAGCGTGCCCGACGTCAGCTGTATGCATTGCAAGCGGGCGATCGAGGGAGCGGTGGGCGCTATGCCTGGGATATCGCGTGTGGAAGTGGACGTGGACGGCAGGACCGTGCACATCGTGTTCGAGGAGGATACGGTCGCGGAGGTCGACGTTCTCGCGACGCTGGCCGAGGAGGGCTATCCCGTAGCCCAGTGATGAGGACCGCCGCCACGGCGTTTGGTCGGCCGGTTCCGTGCGAGCGCGTGAAGCAACCAGGCCAACGAGAGCACTGCCGTACTGCCGACCGCGAAGATCGTGATGGCGGTGAAGTCCCAAGGGTTCGGCACCCGGGGATGCGGACCTACGCCGTAATCGAGCAGATCGTTGAATCCATACCACGCTGCCACGATCAGCACGTCGCGGCCGCGGAATCTGATCAACGGCAGCAGCAGCAGTCCCTCAATCGCCATGGCGAAGTGGTTGAGGCTCAAGGACCATGCCTCGAGCGTGTACGTGTGGCTCGTGAGGCTGTTGGTGAACCAGATGAAATCGGTCCACAGCCCGTACTTGATGGCTCCCGTCACGGCGAACAACCCGAGTAGGTGCCAGTGCCGTCCGCGGTGATAGGCCAGGAGGGACAGCGCCACCAGCGTGCCCGAGAGGGGACTGTCGGGAACGAAGGGCCACTTCCAGAGGGGCGCGGCCAGGATGTCGCTCCCATACCAGTAGATGTATCCCGCCAATGACATGGCGAGGTTGATGGTCACGAGCGTGTAGACCGCCCAACGGGTCCGCACCAGCCAGCCGGACAGCCGCCCCCAGGGTCCCCATCCCGTCACCGATACCGGGCCGGTCGTCTCGTTCGTGCCGCGCATGGGCGGCAGTATAGCCGACCTCGTCCTCCGACGACCGAGCCTGCCGCGTGCCCCAGGCGGGCCTATCGAGCAGCCTGGGGCACGTAGACCGTACGCGTCACGGGCAGGTCGGCGATCGTGACGGTGAAGGTCGACGTGGCCAGGCGGATCACCACGTGCTGGGTGGCGAGGAAGTCCTCGACAGAGGCAATGGGGAAATCGCACTTGTCGGTCTTGTAGTGCATAGGCACGACGATGCGCGGGGCAAGAGAGTCCACCACTCGGGCCGCGGTGGCGGCGTCGATCGTGAAGTGGCCTCCCACCGGGATGAGCAGCACATCGGGCGTCTTGATGCGGTCGATGGTGTCTTGGTCGAGTTCGTGACCGAGATCGCCGAGGTGCACCACGCGGAGACCTTCGTCCTCCAGCACCAGAAGGGTCATATCGCCTCGTTCGGCACCGCCCCTGGCATCATGGTAGGCGGGAACGCCCCTGATGGTCACCGTTCTCACCGCGGCCGACGTGGGTTCGATCAGCACCTGGGGGTTTCCGGGGATGGTGTCCACGGCGCCGTGGTCGTCGTGGGTGTGGCTCGAGACCACCGCGTCCGCCGGTTCCTCGATGGGGTCGTACCGAAGAGCGCCCCCGTAGGCTCCTGACCGGTATGGATCCAGGATCACCCGCGTACCGTTTTCCGCCTCGACGAGGAACGCGGAGTGTCCGTACCACGTGATTCTCATGCCGCTCCTTCTTGTCGTCCGGATTGTGAGGAGTTACCCTCCAGGCCCGCGTGGGTAACACCCGCGGCAGCGTTCAAAGGCCTGTGGGTTGTCGAGGATGCATGCGATTGGTATCATACCCCACAGGGTATAAGGGCCGACAGTGGCGTTGGTCTACGGACTAAGGAGTAGGGCACGATGGCGGGTATCATCGAGGATCTGGATAGTCAGTCGTTCGAAGCGGGCGTGATCGGAGCAACCGGTCCGGTGGTCGTCGATTTCTGGGCCCCTTGGTGTGGGCCCTGCAAGATGGTGGGTCCGGTGTTGGAGAAACTCGCCGGAGACCACGACGGCAAGATCAAGGTGACCAAAGTGAACGTGGACGAGAATCAGGAGTTGGCGGCCCGATACGGGATCATGAGCATCCCTACGGTCATCTTGTTCGAGGACGGCAAAGTGAAAACCCAGATAGTAGGCGCACGCAGCCAGAAGGACTACGAGCGGGAGTTCGGCCTAGCCTAGGCGGCTCTCCGGGAGGAACATGATGGAAGCAGTACAGACAAGTCAGCTCTTGGTTGTTGGTTCGCGCAGGTATGATGCCTGTCGCGGCGGCGGCTGAGCGCCGCCCCTGTCTCTGGAAGAGACAGTCGGGTACATCAATCGCTATCTTCAGCTCGACTACGGTGACCACGTTGGCATCGACTACCTCGACGTGGACAGCCCCGCCCTTCAGGAGTACCCGGCGCTGGTGAGCGCCATCGAGGAGGGTCGGCCGCTTCCCTTGGTGCTGGTCGGCGAGACGGTCAAGTCTCCCGCGGCTATTTCCTTCGCTTGGATCGTCAACGAATTCAAGGGGATGGGGGTGTTGGAGTAGATGGCTTCGTATGATCTGCTTTGTGAAGAGTGCGGACACGGCTTCGAGGTGTTCGTGCAGGGGTTCCTGAAGGACGGTTCGAAGGTCTGTCCAGAATGTGGCAGCCGGGCGGTGCGGCAACTCATCACCGGTTTTCTCGTCAGTTCGGGATCGCGGTCGGATGGAGGCAGCCCATCTGTCGGGTGCGGTCATTCCGGCGGCTTCGGCTGAGCGCACTGATCAATGGGGGGCCCGGTGGGCCCCCTTCCTTTTGGAGGCGATACATGAAGTTGGGCCGCGGAACAGCTGCCTTGTGCCTTGCATTCGTGGTTCTGACGCTGGTGGCGACGGTGGGAGTCAACGAGGGGTGGGCCGCCGATCAGGCGGGTTCGTTGACTCCGGCTCAAGAAGCGCTTGCCGTCAAGCTCGAAGGCGAACTTATCGCTCCCTGTTGCTGGGTGCAGACCGTAGATCTGCACCAGAGCGAGGCCGCCGACCAGATCAAGGCCCAGATCAGGATGATGCTGGCGCAGGGCAAGGGGGAAGACGAGGTACTCGACGCTTTTGTCGCCCAGTACGGCGAGAAGATCTTGGCTTCACCGCGGGTGCGTGGGTTCAACGCGGTCGTCTACGGGCTCCCCTTGGTCGCCTTCTTTGTCGCGGCGGGTGTGGTCGCGGTTCTCGTGGTGCGCTGGCGCCGTCGCCCCGAGCCGGTGGCGGCCACCGCTCCTGTGGCGCCTGATTCTCCTGCAGACGAGGCGCTTCGGGCCCGCTTGGACGACGAACTCTCCCGCTTCGACACGTAGCCCATGTCGGTCTCGATGTCCCACCGTTCCCTGGTCTTTCGGAGCGCCGGATAAAGTTGTAGAATCGGGTGGATCTGGCGGTCATCGCCAGGGCACGCTCCATGGCGACCGAGCTGGGGGAGGACAACGTGAGCGTCTTGCCGGCACTCGTGCGTGCACACCCATACGGCAGTCGCGCCTGGGGGGTGAGGTCGGGCCCGCCATGTGCGGTGGCGGAGAGGTGTCGCGATGACTGACCTGGAGGGCATCTTCGCCGCACGCGGTCTGACGCGCCGGGATTTCCTCAAGGGTTGTGGCGCCCTGGCAGCCATCATGGGCTTGGGGCAGGCGGCGGTTCCGCAGATCGCGCGGGCCCTCGAACAGGCGGCGCAGCGTCCCCCGGTGGTCTGGCTCGACTTCCAGGAATGCCTCGGCTGCACGGAGTCCGTGTCCAAGTCGCGGTACCCGGATTTCTCCACCATCGTCCTGGACATGATTAGCCTCGAATACTCCGAAGCCCTCATGGCAGGGGCCGGCGTTCAGGCGGAGCAGAACTACACGGATTCTGTCGAGGGGCAGAAGGGGAAGTATGTGCTGGTCGTCGAAGGCTCGGTGGCCACCAAGATCCCCAACGCCATGTGCGTGGGTGGGCGACAGTCCGTCGACATCGCCCGGGAGTCTATCGCGAACGCCGCGCTGGTCATCGCCGTCGGCAATTGCGCGGCCTTCGGCAACGTGCAGGCGGCCCATCCCAATCCGACCGGCGCCATGGGCATGCTGGCTTTCATGGAGCAGGAGGGCATGGATATCGGCAAGTTGATCCAGCTTCCCACGTGTCCGGTGAACCCTGTGCACGTCACGAGTGTGATCACCTATTTCCTGACCTACAAGAAGCTCCCTGAGCTCGACCAGTGGCGCCGGCCGCTCATCCACTTCGGGCGCAAGGTGCACGACGAGTGTCCCCGCCGGTCGCACTTCGACGAGGGTCGCTTCGTGGAAGCGCTGGGAAGCCCGAGTGAGGACGAGCGCCTCTGCCTGTACAAGATGGGTTGCCGGGGGCCACACACGTATTCCGATTGCGCCACTGTCTTGTGGAACAATCGCAGCAACTGGTGCATAGGCGCCGGACAGTGCATCGGCTGTTCGGAGAAAGACTTCTGGGATGACTTCCAGGACTTCTACGCGCCCATGCCCGGGGTGTCGGTGCCCGGTCTTGGCGGTATCCGTGTCTCCGCCGACACGGTAGGCATCGGGCTGGCCGCTGTGACCGGGGCCGCTATCGTCGCCCACCTCGGGGTGAGCATCGCCAAGGGTCGCCTGGGCAAGAACCGGGATGAGACGGTCGTCGAGGAGAAGGAGGCGTAATGGCTACGATAGTCATCGACCCGGTAACCAGGATCGAGGGTCACCTCCGCGTAGAAGTGGAGATCGATAACGGCAAAGTGGTCGACGCTTGGACCACCAGCACGCTCTTTCGGGGATTGGAGATGATCGTCGAGAACCGACCCTGGATGGACGCATGGCACTACACCCACCGGGTGTGCGGGGTGTGCCCCACGCCTCACGGCCATAACTCGTCCATGGCGCTGGAGGACGCGGCCGGTATCACGCCTCCTCCGAACGCGCGGCTCATGCGCAACCTGTTGGAGTGTGCACAGTTGCTCCACGACCACGTTCTCTGGTTCTATGTCTTGAACGGGCTTGATTACGTCGACGTGGTCAGCGCCCTCTCCGCCAAACCGGCGAGTCCGACGCTGGCAGGCGTTCAGGCGAAGCTTAAAGCCTTCGTCGATTCCGGTCAGCTGGGATTCCTGGAGAACGGGTATTGGGGCCATCCGGCGTACAAGTTGCCTCCGGACCTCAATCTTCAGCTGGCGGCGCACTATCTCGAATCCATCCGTATCCAAGCGGTGGCGTCCGAGGCCTCGGCGATATTCGGGGGCAAGTTCCCGTATCAGATGTCCACTCCGCCGGGGGGCTACTCCTCAGTGCCCCATCAGGACCAACTCGACCAGTTCGAGTTCAAGTGTCGTGAAGTCGCCGACTTCATCGACAGTGCTCTGTTGCCCGATCTGCTGGCCATCGCCCCCTTCTACGTGGACCAGGCCGCGATCGGCGCAGGCCACGGCAACTACTTCTCCTGGGGAGTGCTCGACGAAGACATCCAGACGGGCGACCCGTACAAGCGTGTCTTCCCTCGTGGCTCCATCACCGGGGCCTTGCAGGGGGATCTCACTGTCAGCCCGGTGGACCACGAGACGGACGTCCGTGAATGGGTGACGAGTTCGTGGAACACTCAGTACGACGGCGGCCTGCATCCCTGGGAAGGCGTGACCGGCCCGGACTTCACCGGCACCGACGGCATCGCCGAGATCGATCGAGCAGGCAGATATGCGTGGGAGAAGAGCGCCCATCTGAAGGATGCCCCCGTGGAAGTGGGTCCTTTGGCTCAGATGCTCATCGCCTACCTCGCCGGCGGACCGTCTCACCCGGCGAAGAAGTTGGTCGACGACACTCTGGCGGCGGTCGGGCAGACGGGTAAGCCGGCGGTGCTGATGTCGAACCTCGGTCGCATCGCCGCCCGCGTGCTCAAGGTCAAGATCGTGGCCGACAAGACCTTCGAATACCTGGCTCAACTACGAGAGAGCATGGCCGGGGGAGACATGGAATTCTACACCCCGGTTCCCGACAACCCCACCGGCAAGGGCTTCAGCGGCTGGGACGCTCCCCGTGGCTCGCTGGCCCACTGGTGTGTCCTCGATGGCGGCAAGGTGAAGCGCTATCAGATCATCACGCCGTCGGGCTGGAACTTCGCTCCACGCGCGGGCGATAAGAAGGTGCGCGGTCCGGTTGAAGAGGCACTGGTGGGCACGCCGGTAGAGAACCCGGAGCAGCCTCTCGAGATACTGCGCACGTTACACAGTTTCGACCCCTGAATGGCCTGCTCGGTTCACGTGATTGAACCGAAGAGCAATCGGATTCTCGAATTCCGGATCAAGTAAGGGCGGGTGAGAAGCGTGAGCACCTGGCAACGCATCCGCAACCACGACATCATCGAGCGGGTGGGCCATTGGATCCACCTGCTCAACATGGTCTTGTTGATCCTCTCGGGCCTCCAGATCCATGCCCCGTGGTTCAACGTGTTCGGTAGCATGAACACCGCGCGGCTGGTCCATTTCGTGGACATGTACCTGTTCCTGTTCATCGGGATCTTCCACGTCTACCAGTTCTTCGCCACCGGGAAGTGGCGGATTGCCGGCCCCACTCCGTCGAACTTGAAATCGACCGGCGGCACCGTCAGGTACTATCTGTTCCTCACGGACCGCAAGCCGCCATACAACAAGTACAACCCGCTGCAGATCATCACGTACTTCCTGCTGTTCGTCCTCTCGGCCGTGCAGGCGGTACTCGGCTTTGCTCTGTATTGGCCGGTGCGGCTCCATGCCGTCGTGGACTTCTTCGGGGGTCCGATCGGCGTGCGTCAGGCCCACTACGTCGTGTCCTGGGTGTTCATCTCTTTCACGGCTGTGCATCTCTATCTGGTGCTCACCCAGCCGTTGACGATGACCCGATCCATGGTCACGGGGTCCTATTGGCGGCGGGCCGACGGAGACGCTCGCTAAGAGGGTGTGAGATGCGGGTGCGGATGGTCCACCGCCCCGCACCTGCAGACGCTACTCCACGGTCAGCGGGTCAGCCCGTACGGCCAGGCGACTATGCCCCCGGTCATGTTGAATACTCGGGCGTGTCCGAGCTTGGCCAGTTGCGCGGCGGCCCTGCGGCTGCGCGCTGAACTGTGGCAGTAGATGATCACGTCCGCGCCCGCCTCCACCTCATCGGCGCGCCGAGGTAACTCGCCCAAGGGGATCAGCCGCGCTTCGGGAATGTGACCCTTGGCGAATTCCCCAGGACTGCGCACGTCTAGGAGTTGAACATTCCCGCCGGCCTGCAGCTTCTCGTGCACTTGGGTGGGCGAGAGGTCCTCGTACGCCTTGGGTTCGCGGTGGAAAAGGTCGAACATGGGTCCCTACTCCTTTATTCCGGCTCTTACATCTCTTTCATGGATATGGCGTCAAACGGGCAGGCGACCACACAGTCTCCGCAGCCCATACAGTCGGACGGCTTCACGATGGCCTGTTCGTCCGGGCCCATCTTGATCAGGGCCTTGGTCCGGCACGTCGTCCGTGCCGGACACGGAGCGCACGCTTGGCACCTGTCGAAATCAACTTGAGCGATCTTCATGGTGCCGTTTCCCGGACTCGTTGGCTGCAGCTCGAACTGACTATCCCATTCATACCCATGGGGGTATATCAAAGGCTATGATAAGCCAAACATGCTCCATATTCAAGAGCAGTGACGGCAGTTCGGCGATGGAATGATGCCTTCCTCGAAGCGGGGAGTGGGAACCCCGTTCGCGGGGCGCCCGTCACACGCGGCGCCGCAGGTGGTCAGGCTTCGCTACGTCGTGTAGTATTCCCGAGGTTCGGCGCTCTGCGGCTCCGAAGAGATACGCTTGAGAAAGGATGCGCATATGAACAAGAAGTACCTGATCGCCGTCATCGCGGCCGCCGTCGTGGTGGTAGGGCTGATCGTGGTCATCCCTTTGCTCACCGGTGGTAACGACGACGTCGCTTCGGTGCCGGCCGGGGATAGCGGGAACGAGCAGACGGCTCCGCCCATCTCCCCGGGTGAGACGCTCCCTCCGAACCACCCCACCGTCGATACGTCGGGTGAGACCGGCGACACGACCGCCCAGGCGGCCGATGCCGAAGCGGCAGTGACGAGCGCTGAAGCAGCCTACAAGGAGAATCCGAAGGACATCGCGACGCTGCTCGCCCTGGGCCAAGCCTATCTGGATGCGGGTCGACCAGACGATGCCGACAAGATCTACAAAGAGGTATTGGTCATCGATCCGAAGAACTCGGATGCCCGGGCCGGGATAGCCGTCGTGACCATGACCAAAGGCGACCTGACAAAGGCCCAGACTGATCTCGAAGCCGTCATCAAAGACGACCCGAACAGTCAGAATGCCCACTATCAGCTGGCCATCGTACTGTGGTCGGCGAACCAGGCCGATAAGGCCACGTCCGAATGGGAGAAGGTGGTCGCTCTCGGAGCGGATACTCCCTTTGGGCAGATGGCGCAGCAGTTTCTCACCCTTATATCCAGCTCGAGTGGCTCCGGTCAGAGCCCGCACGGGGCCGGGGGCGCGACGACCACCACGGTTGCTCCGTAGGAGGCCGTTGACTATCGAAGCCTTGGCCACCAGAATGCACTGGGCGGCGCGATGCGGCATCCTCGTCTCACGCCTGCCCATCGCGACCTGGAGGCGAAGCGTTACGGTCCAACAGCCCGCCGGCGGCGGGTGACGTGCGCCCCGAACTCTTCTCGATGGGGCCGGTGACACTGCACTCCTTCGGGTTGATGATGGCGCTTGCCTTCGTCACCGCGGGTGTGGTGACGGCATGGCGGCTCAAGCGGCGTGGGATCGACCCGGAGATCGCCTACGGACTGCTTATCGCGGCAATCGTCGGTGGGATTGTGGGTTCCAAGGTGCACTACCTCCTCGTGCACCCCGAGCAATGGCGTACGGCGACCTTCAGCGGTCGGGGACTGATCTGGTATGGCGGCCTTTTGGGTGGAGCGCTGGCGACCTGGTTGGTGGCTCACCTCTCTCCCGTGCGAACGGCGGTGTTGGCGGATGCCATCGCCCCGGGGTTGGCGGCCGCGTACGCAGTCGGCCGGGTGGGTTGCCTCCTCAACGGTGACGACTACGGTGTGCCTTCAGGGCTTCCGTGGGCGATGTCGTTCCCACAAGGGTCCCCGCCGACCACCCAACTGGTGCATCCCACTCAGATCTATGAGGCGCTCGGGTCGTTGGTCATCCTGGCACTGTTGCTTTGGGTCCTGGAGCCTCGACTGCACAATGCGGGCTCGTTGTTCTGGTCATATATCGGTCTGGCCGGCGTCGAGCGCTTCCTGGTGGAGTTCGTGCGCACCAATGTGCCGGTGGCTCTCGGGCTGACTCAAGCGCAGTGGATCAGCGTCGGCTTGATGGTGGCCGGCGCGATCGGTGTCTGGTGGGTGGAATCTCGCGGCACCCCCGCGGACTTCGCCGGTGCTGCGGCAGCCGCATCGCCGGGACACGGCACCCGCGCCCAGCACGGGCGACAGGATGGATAGATCACGATCGGACAAGGAGTCTTCGATGCAGAGTGCTGGCCAAACGGCACGGTCGGTGACGCGGGGCGGCTTGTGCACGGTTCTGCTGCTCTCGCTGGGCGCGATGGTGGCGCTTCTCGTTTGGGCGTCGGGAGCGTCGGCCCAGGAGACGACGACAACCACGGGCGTCGGGATACCCTTGGTCACAACAACGTCATCTCCGACAACGACGAGCGGTGCGACGGCCACGACCGCCGGTGCGACGGCCACGACCGCCGGTGCGACGGACACCACCACGGATGCTGCTGCGACGCCGGGCGGCGTAGGGGTCACCCCGGCTCCGTCGGACTGGGCGCCCCTGAATCCCGGCATCTCGCCGACCGAGATCCTCGTGCGGGTATGGCCTGAGTACGACACCACCTCCACCGAGGTGCTCATGCTGGTAAATCTTACGGTGCCGGACACCGTTCCGTTGCCGTTCACGTTCAAGTACGCCGTGCCGAAAGGGGCCCGGGTCACCGGGTTCGCCATGGTGGCGCCGGACGGTAGCTTCGACTATAACCGTCCCAACCCACAGTTCTCATCCGGCGGGGACGATTGGGACCTTGTGACCGTGACGGTCCCGACGTACCGACAGATCCACTTGGAGTACTACTACAACCCCGGCCTGGCGGCTTCGGGAGCCAAGGAGTTCTCCGTCGTCTTCATCTCTCCCGCGGATACTCCCCTGCTGACCCTTGCCGTGCAGCAACCCCTGCGTTCGACGGCTTTCTCGATCGATCCACCCGGTGTCGACGGCGGCACGGACGCCGAAGGCTTCGCCTATAAGACGCTGACGTTCTCGAACGTGAAGGACGGAGACAGGGTTCGGGTCGACGTCAGCTACACGAAGGACGACACCGATCCCTCGAAGGCCTCGGGCGCGCCGACTAGTCCGAGCCAGTCGCAGTCCACCCGCTGGTTCATCATCCTGCTGGTCGTGCTGGTGGTGGTCGTGGCCGGGCTGGTCGTCTACCGGCTGTTCTTCCGGAACGATCAGAAACCCTCGGGCGGGAAGGGTCGTCCGCCACAATCCGGTCGCATGGGGCAGTCCGGCACGGGGCAATCCGGCAGCGGCGCATCGGGCCCGTCTCGATTCTGCACTCAATGCGGCGCGAAGCTGACCAAGCGAGATCGGTTCTGTCCGCAGTGTGGCAACGAGCGCGAGAGCTAACAGGCTGCTGAAACATGACTTCTCGCGGCGGAGGTGCGCTGGGAACGCGCCAGACAAGGACGCAGAAAGCGCAGCGTCATGCTTCAGTAGCCCGGAGGCCGTCCCGCGGTTGACTGCTACTACGTGCTGTAGTAACATGCGAGGCATCTTGCACGCACCACCACAAGGAGCTACCAAGAGGCGCCCGCGTCCGCGGCACTATGTGTATGCGGGCATCGTCCTCCTCGTCGGGGCACTGTTGGCTTGGTCGCTCTCATTGCTGGCATCTGCAGCGCCGGTGGACAGCACGGCCACCAGATTGCTCCCGCCGTCGGTGGCGGGATTGGCACTCATGGCCGAGGTCTCCGGCGCGGAGGCGCGGGCTCAGATCGAGCAATTGCACGGCAAGGTGTTCGGCGCGGGATTGGACCAGGCCTGGATAGGGCAGTACGGCGATCCGCCGCAGGCCACGGTGTGGGTGACTCGTTCGGTCAGCCGCGAAGACGCCGAAGCGCTGCTGGCCCGCATGTCGGACCGATTGGGCAACGGTGAGTCACCGTTCCGGCTCATCGGGCCGGTAACGTTCAAGGGTGCGCAGGGCTACGAACTCGATGGCATGGGGCAGAAACACTACTACTTCATTGTAGGCTCCGATCTCTACTGGCTGGCGATCGATCCGGAGTTCGCAGTGTCCGGCTTCGGTGATCTTGTTCGCTTCGCCGCGAGCATGGAGGCACGATGACGGAGAATCTCCCGGTGGACGAGAATGCCGCGATCGCCGCAGACGCCGACACCGCCGCGACGACATCCGCCCGTGTGTGGAACTGGAAGTGGATCGTCGGTGGCGTTGCGCTGGGCGTGGCGGCCCTCTGGCTCGTGCTGTTCTTCACCGTCGGAGGTGACTTCTACGCCACCGTGGACGAGGTGCAGGCGGCCGGGTCGGGACAGAACGTACGTGTGGGTGGCCGGGTGGCGCCGAACAGTGTGGCCCAGGAGGGCGACATCGTGAAGTTCGCTCTGCAAGGCGACGGCGGTGGGCAGATGAATGTGGTATATCGGGGCGCATACCCGGATGGGCTGGGTCCCTACAAGCAGGTGGTCGTGGCCGGCTCGACGACCGCTGACGGCAGCTTTGAGGCTACGGAGGTTCTGATAAAATGTCCGGACAAGCTCTTCCCCGAGAAACTCACCAACACAGTCCTCACCGGCACCGGCCTCGAGAAACTCCTGTATTAGGAGCCGCCGCGGTGACTGTGTGCGCTAGTCGATCGAGTACGAACACCACGAGGAAGGACTGATCATCATGAGTGGGAAGAAGTTGAAATTCCTCATAGGCGGTGTGGTCGTCCTGGCTGCGATCGGCTCGCTGGCGTTCTTCGCAGTCCGCGAGAACATGGTCTACTACTACACGGTCACCGAACTTCAAGGCAAGGGAGCCTCCACCAACGTGCGGGTTTCCGGGGATTTGGTCAATGGCACGCTGGTCAAAGGGAATGTGGGTGAGCCCATCAAGTTCAAGATCTACGACCCCGCGGACAAGAACAAGGTGATGTTCGTGACCTACACCGGCGCGGTGCCCGACACCTTCAAGGACGACCCGAACAACCAGGTGCAGGTGGTCGTCGAAGGCGATTACCTCACCGATGGGACCTTCAATGCCGACTTCCTGCTGGCAAAGTGCCCGAGCAAGTATGAGAAAGCGCAGGCAGATGCGGCGGCCGAGTCAACGGCAGGCCAATAGATCGAGCATGTAGACCACTCCGCGTGAGTTGCCGCTGCCGGAGACGGTCGGCCAAGGCGGCGGCCGGTGATTGTCACACGTCCATGGAGGATCTTGCCGCATGAATCAGATCGGGTATACCGCCCTGCTGCTCGTAGTTGCCATCTCGGCATACGGCGTGGTGGCTCCGCTGGTGGGTGTCCGCACCGGCCGCCGCGAGTTCATCAGGAGCGGGGAACGAGCTGCGTACGCCTTGGCAGCCGTGGTGGTGGTCGCCTCCGCCTGCCTCCTCTACATGTTGGTCACCCGCGATTTCTCCAACGAATACGTGGCCTCGTATACGTCGCTGGAACTTGGCTGGGCGTATACGGTTTCCGCCTTCTGGGCGGGCAATTCAGGGTCGATGTTGCTGTGGGTGGTCATTCTGGGCGTGTTCCAGGCTATCGCGGTACGTCAGAACCGCCACAAGAACCGGGAGCTCATCCCATACGTGATCTCGATCCTGATGTCGATAGCGCTGTTCTTCTCCCTGCTCATGACTCTTCTGCCGGAGGCGAACCCGTTCAAAACCATCCCTGCCGGGTCGGTGCCCGCGAACGGCATGGGATTGAACCCGATGCTGGAGAACCCGGGTATGGTTATCCACCCGGTGACGCTGTACCTGGGATACGTGGGTTTCTCCATCCCCTTCGCGTTCGCCATGGCAGCGCTCATCACCAAGCGGCTGGGCGACTTCTGGATCCGCTCGACCCGTCGATGGACCCTGTTCGCCTGGCTCTTTCTCACCATCGGCAACATCGTGGGGGCCTGGTGGGCCTACGTCACACTGGGCTGGGGGGGCTACTGGGCCTGGGACCCGGTTGAGAATGCGTCCTTCTTGCCTTGGCTTACCGGCACGGCCTTCCTGCACTCAGTCATGATCCAGGAAAAGAAGGACATGCTGAAGGTGTGGAACATGGTGCTCATCATCCTGACCTTCATGCTGACCATCTTCGGTACCTTCCTTACTCGGTCGGGGATCATCCAGTCTGTTCACAGCTTCGGCGCGAGCCAGTTGGGCGAGTTCTTCATACTCTTCATGGGACTGACGCTCGTCTTCTCGTTGACTCTTCTGTTCAACCGGCTCGATCTGCTGAAGTCCCGGAACGAACTCGATAGTTTCGTCTCGCGGGAGTCCACCTTCTTGTTGAACAACCTGATCTTGGTGGGGATGGCTTTCACCGTGATCCTGGGAGTCTTGTTCCCCATCTTCAGTGAGGCGGTCACCGGCAACAAGGTCACCGTAGGGCCTCCCTTCTTCAATACGGTCATGGTGCCCATCGGCCTGCTCTTGCTGTTCGTGACGGGGGTGTGTCCTCTGATCGCATGGCGTCGGGCGACGTACTCCAATCTGCGCAAGAACCTCATCTATCCGGTCGCGACGGCGGCCGTGGCGTTCGTCGTGCTGTTCGTTCTTGGTGTGCGGGGGTTCTATCCGCTGCTCAGCTTCACCCTCTCCGCCTTCGTCTTGGCCACGGTTGCGCTCGAGTTCGGGCGGGGGACGTGGGTGCGACACCGGATGCAGCAGGAGAATGTCGCGAAAGCGTTGGTCGGGCTCACCTGGCGCAACAAGCGGCGCTACGGAGGGTATATCGTTCACGTCGGCGTCGTGCTGCTGCTCGTGGGCGTCACCGGATCGTCGGCGTTCAAGGTCAAGGCCGACCAGGTGCTCACCAAGGGCGAGAGCATGAAGGTCGGCGGCTACGAACTCACGTACGACAGTTTCAACTCGTACGACACCAGCGAGAAGAGCGTGGGCCAGGTGGTCTTCACGCTCAAGAAAGACGGGCAATTCCTCGGCACTGTCACGCCCGTGAAGGAGTACTACTTCAACAAGGATCAACCCTGGACTCGAGTCGACCGGAACACGACCCTGAGCCGTGACGTGTACGTGTCTCTACTCGAGTACTCGACGGATACCGGCGAAGCGAAGGTCGAGGCCTTCATCAATCCTCTGATCAGCTGGTTATGGATCGGCGGGATCGTCATGGTGATCGGTGGCATCGTGGCCCTTTGGCCCGATCGCCGCGACCAACGGCGTCTGGCGGCGCGGTATGAACGGCAGGCTCGTCTCCATGAAGTCTGAGCGCCGGCTCCAACTACCGGTTCACCGCATCGGGCGTGCCCGGGTGCTGGTGCTCTTGGGCATCATGTGGTGTCTTGCCGTACTGGCGACGGCCCCGGCTGCGGTCGCCGTGCCACCGGTCGGCAGCGTGTCCGACAGGCTCATATGTCTCTGTGGGTGCAACTCGGTGCTGTCGGTGTGTCCGCATCCCAACTGCGAGTGGGGCATTCCGGCTAAGCAAGACATCGAGCAGCAACTGGGAGCCGGCAAGACCCCCGATGCGATCATCGCGCAGTACGTGTCGAAATACGGAGAACAGGTGCTGGCCGCCCCGACCAAGCGCGGCTTCAACATGGTCGTGTGGGTACTCCCCTTCCTGATGCTGGTGATCGGAGGGGCCGCGATCTACTATCTTGCCCGGACGTGGGCGAAACGACGTGCCGAGTCGGAAGCGGAGACCATCGTGGTGCCCGCGTCCGTGGAAGATCATCCCGACGAGATCGTGCGTCGCATGGAGGACGAACTCAAGAAGTTCGACTGACCGAGCGTCGGGCGCTGCGGCGCTCGACCGCGATTGTATTCACCCAGAAGGAGAGAGATGTCCGCTGTCGAGCTGTTGGTGAAGGTGCTCCTTGCCCTGGCTGTTGTGGCCTTCATCGGCTACCCGCTGCTCCAAGATCACTTTGCCGGCGAAGAAGATCTAGAGCTGCCGGAGGAGGACGAGGAGTTGTACCGCCGCAAAGAGGCAACGTACTCGGCTCTCAAGGAGCTGGAGTTCGACTACAAGACGGGCAAGCTCTCCGAGCAGGACTTCCAGGAACTGGACGCTCGGTTCAAGGCCGACGCCCTGGAGATCCTCGAGGCCATAGACCAACTCGAGCACCCGAAACCGAAAGGCAAGGCCCGTCGCGGAGCCGAGACCGGTAAGGCCGGCGCGAAATCGACACGCGGGGCGTCCGCCGTCCTATCGGCCGACACCTGTGGCTCGTGCGGCAATGTCAATCCGCCGGGTGCCCGGTTCTGTGCTTTGTGCGGCGGTCCGTTGGCGGCTGCACCGGCTTCGTCCACGTCGGGTCGGGAACCGAGTGGGGCCGATGGCAACTGCGCGTCCTGCGGCGCCCGGCTCGACGTCGGCCACAAGTTCTGCGGCACGTGCGGGGCAGAGGTCAACGCCTGATAGTGACGGCGACGTCTTCGATCCGCGCGCTGGGCCTTTGGAAGTACTTCGGGCACTTCGCTGCTCTGCGTGGTCTCGACCTGGATCTCGCCGAAGGCCGCTTTCTGACCATCTTCGGGCCGAACGGGGCGGGTAAGACCACATTGATAAAGGTGCTCTCCACCCAGATAGGAGCATCCGAGGGTTCTGTTCTCGTGGGCGGCGTCGATCTGGCCAAGGACGCGGGCGCCGTGCGGCGGCGCATCGGTGTGATCTCACACAACACCTACCTGTATCCTCAACTGACGGCCTACGAGAACCTGGCTTTCTACGGCAAGATGTACGGTGTCGGCGACCTTCGCGACCGGGCGCTCACGCTTCTTGAAGAGGTCGGGCTCGTAGGCCGCATGGAAGACCGGGTGGCGACGTACTCCAGGGGCATGCAGCAGCGTCTTTCCATCGCCAGGGCGCTCTTGCACGAGCCCGACATCATGTTTCTCGACGAGCCGTACACGGGACTCGATCAGCATGCCTCCCGCATGCTCAGGGATGTACTGGCGACACTGCACACCGGGTGCCGTACCATCATCCTCACCACGCACAGCATCGAACAAGGTCTCGAGATGTGCGACGAAGTGGCGATCCAGGTGAAGGGTCGCATGGTCTATCGGCAGCCGATCGGAGCAGTGGATCGGACCACGTTCGAGCAAACGTACTTCGACTACGTCGGCAAGGAGTTCCGATGGGACTCCTGAGCCGCGCCTGGACTATCGCCCAGAAGGACATCGTCTCCGAGTTACGTACCCGCGAGACGGTGATCTCGATGTTGCTGTTCGGCTTCTTGGTGATCCTCATCTTCAACTTCGGGATCGAACCGGGGCTACGCGAGGAGAACCTCGTGATGCCGGGGGTGCTGTGGGCGGCCTTCACGTTTGCCGGCATCTTGGGGTTGAATCGGTCGTTCACGGCGGAGAAGGAGAACGACTGTCTGCAGGGGCTTCTTCTCTGTCCCGTCGACCGGTCCGTCATCTATTTGGGCAAGTTCATCGGCAACTTCGTATTTACATTCATCATGGGCATGTTTGTATTCATGTTCTTTTCTATACTTTATAATGTAGATATTGTAAGTGTGCTTCTGCCTATGACGTTGATCATCATCCTGGCTACGGTCGGGTTCAGCTCGGTGGGCACCTTGTTCTCGTCGGTGTCGGTCGGCCTCAAGGCTCGGGATGTGCTGCTCTCGATCCTGCTGTTTCCTGTCATCGTGCCGGTTGTGCTGGCAGCGGCTAAGGCGTCGTCTCGAGTGCTGGACGGCAAGGGATTGGCGGCGGCAGGGATGTGGCTGGGGCTGCTGCTGGTCTATGATGTGATATTCCTGGCCATATCGGTCATGGTCTTCGACTACACGGTAGAGGAATGATGCTATGACGGCGGAACGTGCATCTGAGGCGACCAGGGCGGGGTCCGACAGACGGTCGTTGCTTGTGGACGCGCTTGGCGTGGTCTCCATCGTCGGCGTCCTTGTGGGGCTCTACCTCGCTCTCCTGTGGGCGCCCACCGAAGCGGTGATGGGTGACGTACAGCGCATCTTCTATTTCCACATGCCCAGCGCTTGGGTGGCTCTCGGCCCATCGTTCACGGTGGTCTTCGTGTGCAGCATCTTGTATCTGGTCAAGAAGGACCTCCGCTACGATCGCATCGCCGCGGCTTCGGCTGAGATCGGAGTCATGTTCACCACCATCACTCTGGTGACCGGGCCACTATGGGCGCGGCCCATCTGGGGCGCGTATTGGACCTGGGATCCCCGTCTTACCACGACGCTGGTTCTCTGGTTCATCTTCGTGGCCTACCTTATGCTGAGGGCCTCGTCATCGCCGGGCCACAAGCGTGCCCGGCTGTCGGCGGTCGTGGGCATCGTGGGGTGGGTCGACGTGCCGATAGTGTTCATGTCGATCCGGTGGTGGCGAACCATCCATCCTCTGCTGATCAACGGGCAGGGAATGAATCTCGACTCGTCGATGGCGTTCGTCCTTATGTACTGCTTGGCGGTGTTCAGTTTGCTCTATGTGTATCTGTTGATCATCAGGGTGCGGCAGGAGGAGTTGGGATCGCGGGTCGACCGGCTTCGCCAGCAACTCCTCATGCGTTAGGAGGCAGTAGTGAGCGATATCGGCTTCTTGTATGCGGGCTACGGCGTCATCTGGGTGGTCTTGGGTGTCTATCTGTTCACGATTGGACGACGTCAGGCGGGTTTGAAGCGTGACCTCGAGCGTCTCGAGCGGGAGATTGAACGAGAGTCATGAGGGGAGCCATGAGACAGGAGGGAGGGGTATGGAGTCGCCCCTGAGTCTTAGGGGGTCTAACCCCGGGTTGCGCCAGGTCCTCGGCGATCTGGAAGCGGAGATCATGGAGTGTCTGTGGGAGATGGGCTCGGCCAGCGTGCGCGACGTGCACGAGTGCCTGCTCGGCCGGCGGGACATCGCCTACACCACGGTGATGACGGTCATGAGCCGCTTGGCCGAGAAGGGAATGCTCGCCCGCCGGCAGGATGGTCGTGCCTATATCTACACTCCCGTGCAGACGCGCGACGCCTTCTGCACGAGCGTGGTCAAGCGGGTGATGACCGGACTGTTCGGTTCTGCGGGGCGGCCGGTGTTGGCCCATTTCGTGGAGAACCTCACAGAGGAAGACCAGGCGGAACTCGATCTCCTTTCCGAACTCATCGCACGAAAGCGCGAGGAGAACAGATCATCGTCCTCATCAGCCTCAGCCTGACGTACGGTCTGCTGCTGGCCGGCCCCTGGCTGGTCGGGCGGTTCCTCGAGGGCCGGGCGCACCCGCGCGCCCTGGTGTGGGCCTACGTGTCGGCGCTGCTCGCTGCCGCGGCCGCGACGGTGCTGTTGCTCGTTGCCCTTCTACTGAAATATCTGCCGCATGACTACCTGGCCAAGGCCGGCTTGGTGTGCCACGTGGATACGTCGTGCGTGGCGGCGCTGCCCGTATGGGCTCTTCCCGCGTTTCCGCTTCTGGTGGCCGGCGCGTTGCTCGGTGTAGGACTGTACGCCGCGGTGTCTCTCTGTGCCCAACTCGGCTGCTCGTCTGCTCTACAGAAAGCCGTCGCGCACGCCCCGCGGGCCGGTGCGGCGCGCCCCCCATTGTCGGCTCGGCTCGATGGCCGCGTGGCCATCATTCACGATCGCTCCCTTGTTTCGTATACGATCGGGTTTCTGAGCCCACGAGTGGTGATCTCCGACGGTCTGCTCGAAACCCTGGATGGCGATGAGGTCCAGGCGGTTCTGTCTCACGAGGAAGGGCATGTGGCGGGTCGCGACAATCTCCTGATCTTGGTGGCCCACACCGTCGCCCATGCCTTCGTCTTGGTTCCCGGGGTGCGGCTGTCGTATCGCCGTCTGCGGCGCGCTCTGGAGCTTGCCGCCGACTCGTATGCGCGGCGTACAACCGGCGACCCGTTGGCCGTCGCTTCCAGCCTGCAGAAGTTCGCCCGGGTTTCCGGCGCGCACGCCCCGGTTGCTCTGGGGGCGGCGTCGTTCGCCGATGAGGGCCATGTGGTGGAGCGCATCCACGGATTGCTGAGTGAGGACTTTGTGTCGGCATGGCGGCGTTGGTTCGCGGGTGCGGCGTTGCTCTTAGCCCTGGTATTCGGCGTGTTCGCCGGGAGCGCACTGGCCTTCACCGATGTCGGATTTGGATCTCCGGGTGACTGCGGGAGCAGCCACCAAGCCTCTCCTGCCGTATCTGCGGTGGCCCTGGGGCTCGGGGTCGGCTCGGCCGCGTGCGATCATCTCGCGCACTAGAAAGGCTGTAAGAATCGAAGCCTTGGCTTCCAGAACGCACCGGCCGGCGCGAATGCGTCGTCCTCCGTCGCGGCCGTCGCCTCCGGCTACGGGCTACTCTTTCGTCCTTGCCTCGCACTCAGCGCAGGCGCCCTCGCGGCGAAGCGTCATTGTTCAGTTGCCTGCCCGGGGGGTCCCTGCATGTCGTTGGTGATGGTAGACCAGGTCAGCAAGACCTACGGGAACGCGGGCGACACCCTGGTGACCGCTCTCGAAGCGGTAAGCCTCTCGATCGACCTCGGCGAATACGTCGCCATCATGGGACCTTCCGGTTCCGGTAAGTCCACGCTACTCTCGATACTTGGAGCTATGAACCCGCCCAGCACGGGGCGCCTGCTTGTGGACGGCATCGACGTCTATGCCCTTTCTCAGGAGCGGCAGGCGGACCTCAGGCGCGAGTTCATCGGGTTCGTGTTTCAGCGCTTAGAGCTCATCCCGTACCTGACCGCCCTCGAGAACGTCATGCTGCCTCTCGCGATCACGAAGGACCGTGATAAGCGGGGTCGGGCGCTCGAGGCTCTGCTCCGGGTGGGTCTCGATGAGAAGAAAGCCAAGCGACTACCCTCCGACCTGTCGGGCGGCGAACAAGGCCGGGTCGCTATCGCCCGTGCCGTGGTGAACGATCCTCCCCTGCTCTTGGCCGACGAGCCCATTGGGAGTCTCGACACGGCCACGGGCCGGCAGATTCTCGATGTGCTACGGGAGTTGGCCGGCCGGCGGCACGCGGTGGTGATGGTCACCCATAACCCCGAGTCGACAGAGGAGGTGGACCGGGTGATCCAGATCCGTGACGGGCGAGTGAGCTGCGACGATGGGCCTCTGGTGTGCGCTGTCCCTGATATACCCCCGGGGGTGTAAGGCAGAACCTGCTAGAATGGGTCAGGTCTTACTCGTGGAGGTGTATGGATGAAGTCGTTCTCGAAACTGGTGCGAAAAGGCATCATGCTAGTGGTGGCCGTGTCCGCCATGGTCTTGATAGCCGGATGCGGGTCATCCGGCGGCACGACTGCGGGCACGAGTGCCCCCATCACCGCCGCGGCACCAGCGGGTTCCCGGCAGGTCGCTCCCGCTTATTCAGGCACCACTATGGACGGCGTGGCGATTTCGTCGGACGCCTTCGCGGGAAAGCCCACGGTCTTGGTCTTCTGGGCCAGCTGGTGACCGTCCTGCCAGGACGAAGCGTCCGCCCTCGATAGGTTCTATCGAGACAATAAGGACACGGTGAACTTCCTCGTGGTGGCACTGAACGACAACGAATCCGATGTGCGCGCGTTGTTGAAGAAACAGGGCCTTCAGTTGCCTGTGTTGCTCGACGGACCGGGTGAGATCGCTTCCGCGTACGGTGTATCTGCAGTGCCGACCGCCGTGTTCATCGATCCACAGGGGAACATCGGCAACACCAAGATCGGCACTGCGACGGTGGATGATCTGGTCGCTCTGGTTGACACGGTTCGTTGAACTGAGTCTCAGCGCGTGAACCCTCCGCCCCTCGCGTCCTGCCGGCCACGCGTCACGTTTCAGCAGCCCGCTGGCAGGCTGCTGAAATATGACTTCTCGCGGCGGAGGTGCGCTGGGAACGCGCCAGACAAGGACGCAGAAAGCGCGAATAGCAGCGCTATTTGCGCGACCGAGGACGACGTATCGCGCCTCCCAG
>Ga0172371_10000406_pt1 | contig 65948 bp, 48 predicted proteins | sample Lak12m_FD_114543 | JGI IMG/M metagenome (GOLD analysis project Ga0172371, IMG submission 114543) | Freshwater microbial communities from Kabuno Bay, South-Kivu, Congo - kab_022012_12m | ecosystem: Environmental > Aquatic > Freshwater > Lake | place: Democratic Republic of the Congo: South-Kivu... | reverse complement strand
GCGTTCCTCAAAGACAGGGCTGCGGACAACCTGTACAAGATCAAAGGCCCTGCGGTGAAAGCATACGTTTGGCTGCTTTTGCGGCAGGAAGAGCTGGCCAGGGACACGAGGGGGGCGGGGCTGGAAGTATCCGATTCAGAGCTGGCCGAGGCGATAGGAGTTACCAAGACCACGGCACAGAATTATCGTGAAAAGCTGAGTAAATTAGAACTCATAGGGACTGCAAAAGCTAAAGACAATAAATCCAAGGACATACGCATCGTGAAGGTGTTTTACTAGATGGGTACTTCAACTTGTCACCCTCAAGCCTTTTATGACCTTTTATCAACCAGTTGGCGATTTACATACCATATAATATATATAGCTATATTATACTCTTCCCCTCGCCACCCTGCGCTACCCCTCACACGAATTTATAAATATAAAAGTAAATCTCTTTGTACATTTGTATCAGAGTATAAATCTCCGAGTACAAGAGTGTATTTCGAAGTGACGTTGAATCCTCTCGAAATATCACAAGTATAAATTACTGCCCATTCAAGATCTAAACCATTTCCAATATCCTAAATAATTCGCGCGGGTTAGCCGAAACAAACCTTGACAGTTGTCAATTTGTTGGATAAATATCCCCCCCGTCAGAACGACGAAACGGGTAAAACCGCCGCCAAGCTTAATCTTACCCGATTCGCGCTGTTCTTTCTGGTCGCTCTATTTGCGTCCAGGCTATTTAGTTGTGAAGGGAGGACCGTCGCTATGAGAGGCCCCTGATAATCCCCCAGCTAGCCGATATCTCTTGATTCCAATCAATGTGGTTAATGGGGAAGTGTCCATCAAACATCCTTCCCCGGCCCCTTTGCCTTTCTCCTTAAAACACGCGGCAGAGTTCTCTGTCAAGTGATTTATCGGAGAAGAATGTGGAGAACAGAATATGAGTACATGTAATTGGCCGTTAGGAAACGGTCAAACACTAGAGTTTAAGATCTATGGCTTCAATACCAGATGGAATGAGGTCGCTGGGCTATACATCTTCGCCTACAGCCACGAGAACTATTGGCACGCACTGTATGTGGGACAAACCGATGACTTCAGTCGTCGTCTTGCTTGCCATGAACGTCTTGATGAGGCCCTTCGAAAAGGGGCCACTCATATCCATGCGAGTGCGGTCTCACAGGCGGCCAACCGGGACAAGTGGGAAAAGATGTTGATTCGCAAGCTTCAACCACCAATGAACCAAGTTTCGAAGTGGGCGTGGGCATGATTGCCGCCCTTTCTATTTAACGTTTCATTTTCCAGTAGAGGCGTATAAGAGATAACCGTACGCCTCTACTGAAGGAGAAACCCATTACTACCTCGGAAAATCTAATTTCCAATTTGAAAGAAAGTAGATTACTAGCTCTGACAGCTCCCTTGGTGATAGATCAAAATGTACTTATCGGTTATGCGCTAGCTACAGATGAGGGTTACTGCGCTACTATACCGATTAACGAGTTCATATCTATCTGTAATTCTATATATTTTCAAGTAACCGCTCCTCGCATATTTCACGGTCTAAAGCGGATTTGGGAATTTCTGGATGATCGTGGTTTACACACGGAGCCAGCTACTTGCGGGACGGAGCACTAGTTTCCCCAAAAAACCGCTGATTTCTAAACTGGAGGTTTCAGAGCTACTCCCTTAGAATGTAATCCTTCATTTTATCTGGAACTTGGATAATCCAGAACGCTTTTTGAGACTTGCTCCAGTAAGCCTAAGCTCAATGAGATTAAGTTGACAGTTAGGCCACCCGTCTTTAAGATAACCGTTCAAACATGAGTCGGACCGCATGATAACGGGTGTACCCGCCTCCTGATGATAGAAGACCGTCGGCAGGAAGCGCGTGCTCAAAGATGCTCCAGATAAAGAAATTCTTCTTCCGGTTCCAAAAACAGTCTGGGGAAAATGCCGCCACCGTCTAGTCATTATTAGGATCTACTACCATGGAAGCAATCGTACTGTGGTTGAGAGACCTAGAGGAAACAGCATTTGAACTCTATTCGCAGAGTTCGGACTTCTTTAAACGAGATCGCACGTTGTCTAAATTCCTTCGATGCTTAGCGGACGATGAATCATTGCATCTTCAGCTCATGAATAGCGCCTCAGAATTCTTGAGACAAACTGATTCGCCAATTCCATCTGAGATTCTGGTTGATGAGGCTACGAAAGACCACGTGGAAGGGCCGCTGGAAAAGGCTTTTGAGAAACTACTAGGACGGGATTTGACGAAGGAATTAATGTTGAACACTATTGTCACGATTGAGAAATCCGAATGGAATGCTATCTTCCTCTATGCCATTAACAAGCTCAAAGATCGCACAAGGTTGTTTCAGCATGCTGCGTCGGAAATTCAGTCACACGCAGCACGCATAGAGGGGTTTTTCGGGACGCTTCCAAACGGACAGGGATATGCTAAAAATATTCAGGCGTTCCCGAAGATTTGGCATCCGAGGTTTTTGATAGTGGACGATGATGATTGTGTCAGAACACTTCTCCAGGACCTGTTGCTTATGCGTGGAGATGTCGAGACGGCAAGGAACGGAAAGGAAGCTTTGGAAAAGATCGATCAAACATTCTTTAACGCCGTAGTCGCTGACATTCGTATGCCTCAAATGAATGGTCTTGATTTATACAAAGCTGCTGAAAAGAAGTATCCCGGTGTACGGTCCCGTTTTGTTTTCTGTTCTGGGGAAATTGGGCCTGATTTGGAGACATACTTTCGCGAAAACAAGATCTTCTACTTACGCAAACCATTTGAATTGAACAATTTGACAAAGATCGTTGATCGAATCACTCATAGGTCCCATGACCCGTGCTAGAGGTCTATCTCGCAACCCCAAATCCCCAGATGATAATTCTTACTATTCCCCCTTCCGCGTTTCGAAAAACCGCTCAGAAGTTATTACACGAAGCTGCAGTGGGTATACCATTGTCTCATGTAAGAGCTTCTCCTATTGCGAAGATCTTGTTTGTGTCCGTGCAGCCCGGGAAAAGGACAGTTCTTTTCGTGCCCCTGCGAAATGTACTTATCGGTTTTGCTCTATCATCCAGGAATCCTACTTTGCCAATCTGTTCAGTGTTGAGATCAGGTAGATCCTAGCTCGTACAGCTCCCTTCGTAATAGATCAGAATGTGCTTATCGGATATGCTCTGAGTATTTCAGGTAATCATCCTGCCTGATGAGCCGATATGACCCCGTTGGTTTGCTCTGTGAGTCCTTTAGGCTCAATTTGGGAATTTTATTGTCCATCGTTCAGCTTTATGTCCTATAGGTGTTTTTCTTACTCAAGAGGATAATCACCTAAAATCAGGAGATGATGTCGTGAAAAAAATGGATATACGCATTTGGGCATGGTGATTGCAGGCAAAGTCGTAAGAGAATTTTTTCCCTGGAGAGGAAACATCGATATGCGCTTTAGACGAAAATTGAGAGATGCATTCTTTTGTGTGGTTGTGGTGATTCTCTCAACAGTGGCTTTCATGAGTTTCCAACATTTGGCGATCCTAGGACGCGGACATTAAGGAAAAGTAGGAGAAAGTGACAATCGTAGGGTAGTTAGGCGTGGAAAGCTGGTTTCAACTTTTACAGCAAGAATTGCAGGAGCATGATGACGACAATTTGAGGAATTGGCCTATTGAGTGGTGGGAACAATTGCTGCAGGAAGGCATGGACCCGGCGCAAGCAGTTCGGTACACGACGCGCGTGATGTATAAAAGGAAAAACAGTACAGAGTCTCCGCAATGACTAGTAGGAAGAGCCAGGAAAGCTGAGCTTATCAAAATTTATTAAGACCGCCTCGACCATCAACCGAGGCAACCATCCACAAATTTCTGCAATCACATCCAGTGGACAGCTCGACACAGGATCAATTTTGAAGTTGAGCCCCCAATCAAGGATTTAGTCCTGGGTGACTACCACAACTCTAAAAGTATCAGAGTACCAGAGTAGATTCGCGAATCGCGATTTAGCCCCTCGGAAAATCTAATTTCCCATTTGACAGAAGGTAGATTACTAGCTCTCACAGCTCCTTTCATCGCTGAGTTCTAGTAATTATAAATTTACAGATCTGAAGTACTTCCTGATGGTGTTGTCTTCAGTTGAGGTTCAAAGAAATTCTTATTGACGAAGGGACGTAGAGAAAGTACGCTCAAAAATGGGGCAATATCTGCCTTTTTCATCAACATGACGAAGATCTTGATGACCTACTGTCTTGTAAGGAACCGAGGTTTATCAAGTGTCACGGCCACACGGCGTCAAGACCGGATTCAGGCGAATAATTGACGATAAGATAAGTTGACGCCCAGCATGAGCCGGATAAGAGGCTGAGACGGAGTGATGGCGGAACCTCATGGGAGCAAGCTCATTGATCTTATGTCCAGGGTTGAGCCAACCCTAGGCAGCCTGGAAGAGGAATACCGCTTAACCTTTCTGAAAGATGATATGAGACTTTCCTCAATCGGAATAGTTCTCTGGATATTGTTTAACATTTCTTTCGCGTACAATGACTACCTGTTTCTTGGAAATACCGGTCAATTTTGGCTGCTTTTTTTTTGCAGAGTGGCTCTTGTGTCATATGGCATCGTCTTGCTCTTTGTCTTCACGGTGCTGGAAAGAGTTGCAATCTATGAATTGGTGCTTCTCACCTTTTTGATTGTTGCGGCGCTTTTCATCTTTTACGTAAATACTACTCGACCGTCGTCATATCAGATGAATCTTACTTTAGACGTGTTGACAGTATTCGCCCTCTATCTTCTTTTTCCAATCAACATTATGTTTCGTATTATTGTCGGTTTTCTTTTCTCACTTTGTGTCATTGTGACCGTCACTATTTATAGGGATTTTTCGACCTCACCTGCGACGATTACCATGTTTCTATCTTTAATGCTGGCCAACGCAGCGGGCCTCATCGTAGGTGCCCGCTGGGGGTACATAAGAAGACAGTCATTCAAAGCCTTGGTCCAAAGCCAAAGTGCGGCGGAGGAGTTTCTTCAAGCCAAGAACGAGTGGCAGCTAACTTTTGATTCAGTGCCCGATCTCATCATGATCATCGACGAGAAGCACAGCATAATCAGAGCAAACAAGGCGACCACGGATAAGCTTGGAGTCACCCCTCAAGAGCTGATCGGGAAAAAATGCTTTGAGCATATCCACGGCGAAGAATCTGCCCCTTCCTTTTGCCCTCACTCCAAACTTCTTGCCGATAGTAAACCGCACCAAGCCGAGCTTGCCGAGCGGAGATTGGGAGGTGTATTTGATGTCAGTGTCTCTCCTTTATTGGATGCAACAGGACGGCTCCTTGGATCTGTGCATGTTGCCCGCGATATCACGGCTCGCAAGAAGGCGGAAGAGGCGCTGCGGGAGAGCGAAGAACGATACCGGCTACTGGTTGATCTTTCGCCGGATGGTATTTGCATGTACACCAAAGGAAGCTATGTCTTTGCCAACAAATCCATGGCCAGGATACTTGGTTTGCAGACCCCAGAAGAAGTGATCGGAAAGGAGCATTTGGATTTGATTCACCCAACGTGCCGCGAACTCGTGAAGGAACGGATGACGGCGGTATTGGCCAATGACAAGCCTGTTCCGATGGTCGAAGAAAAGATTGTCCGATACGATGGCACAGTCGTGGATGTCGAAGTGGCTGCCGCCCCTGTTTCCTACCGGGGACGGCCATCAGGTCTGGCTGTCATTCGTGATATCACTGCAAGAAAAAAAGACGAGGAGAAGAGGGAGCAACTCGTTGAGGAGCTTCAAAGCGCCCTGGCAGAAGTCAAGAAACTTAGCGGCTTTCTTCCCATCTGTGCTTCCTGCAAAAAAATAAGGGATGACAAGGGCTACTGGCAACAGATCGAGGAATATATTTCAGATCACTCTGAAGCGCTGTTCAGCCACAGCATTTGCCCTGAATGTGCACGCAAACTCTATCCTGAAATGTTTTCAGACTAAGCAGATAACCATAAGCTAGTCCCTAAGCGAACAGATTGTGATCACCTCCTCTGACAAGATGCCGTAGGTTATTTGCCACAGTATAGTAATGAACCGATTCACCTCCTCTGAAAATCTAGTTTCCTATTTAAGAGAAGCTAGATTGCTAGCTCTCACAGCTCCTTTGGTAATAGATCAAAATGTGCTTATCGGTTATGCGGTAAGTCCAGAAGAGGGTTATTGCTCTAGCATACCGATTAACGAGTTCATCTCTGTCTGTACTTCTCTCTATTTCCAAGTAAACACGCCTCGTATATTTCACGGACTCAAACGGATATGGGAATTTCTCGATGAACGTGGTTTACACACGGATACGGATAGAGATAAATCTATAGATATACATAATATTACAGACACCAAATTATTGGCATATTTGCTCGATCCCGATTCAGCTAGACCACAAGCGGATGATAATGAGGAAAAGGTTAGAGAAGTAGGTCTCACGCTTGCTCATCTATCAGCGCGTTACCTGGGAGAAAATTACCGGTACAGACATACGGATATTTATGAATATAGATCTATAGAGGCTTTCGCAGACATCTTTTCTCATGATGCTGTTTTAATCTATCGTCTGGCCGCCGAGCTGCCCAGCCGCATGAGTAAGGAGCTGTATAAGTTATATCAGGATCTAGAGCTACCTTTGATGGCCGTACTGGACAACATGAGGCGGGTCGGGATTGGCGTTGATGGCGAATCCTGCGCCCGTGAAGTTGAGCTGATAGAAAGAGAAATGGCTGTCCTTGCCCAAGAGATCACCGGCGGCGAGGAAGTTGATTTACGATCCGACCGGGAAGTGTTTCTTTTCTTGGTGAAGCAGGGCGTCCAATTTCAGGATCAGAGCATTTATCAATGGGGTAGGGTCACAAACAGGGCCTTGGAAGAGATAGCTCCTCTATATCCCCTCGTGCAGAAGATTCTGAGTTTCAGGGAAAGAGGGCGGGATCTTGGAGTACTCCGCCAAATGGCGGATAAAAATCGAGTTCATCCTGTATGGGGTCAGGCGAGATCCGCCACCTCACGAATCTATGCACGCAATCCCGCCGTACAGAATGTCAGCAGGAATTTGAGGCACTTGTTTGTTCCTGCTCTCGGTCACGTGCTTATCAAAGCTGATTATTCCCAGGCACAAATGAGAATACTGGCTCATCTCTCACAAGACCCTGAGCTGATGAAGATGTTCAACGATCCTCATGGAGACGTGCATACGGAGACATCCAATTTGCTTGGGTTGAATGACCGGAATGTGGCCAAAGAAATCAATTTTGCGATTTCCTTTGGCATGGGGGCCGCTGCGCTATGCACGAAGATCAATGAGCTGAAACACCATCATGGTGTTGCAGGTTTCATTAATGAGGAGACCGCCCAATCCTACATTGACGGCTTTTACAGAAGGTTTCCCAAAGTGAAGGATTTCTTTGCTCATGAATGGGAGAAGATCAAGAGACTGCCTCCGCAAGAAAGGGTTGTGTGTAGCCTCATAGGGAGGGAGCGGCATTTTCCACGCCATCCCTCATCAGAAATGGAGCGGCAATTCAGGGTAACATGGCCGCAGCAGATAGAAGCCGATCTGATCAAAACCGCAATGTTGCGGCTCGACAGGATTTTCAAGACTCGGAAAATGAGAGCTCAGATCGTGATGATGATCCACGACTCGCTGTGGGTGGAAGCCCCGAATGAAGAAGCTGAACAGGTCAGACACTTGCTTAGAAGAATGATGACGAGGGCAGCAAAGCTCACCGTGCCGTTAGCTGTGGATTTGCAAGACTAACCGCCAGTCTCTATTGCGGCAAGTCATGTATTAGGTTAGGAACTTAAAGTGCCTAACCCAATTTCATTTGCTTCCCCAATAATACAGGATGCCGTGAGTACGGTCACAACTTCGAGCAAAACCCATGAAACGGCTCAGAACGCCACGGATTGAACTGTCACAATATTGACGGTTGACAATCTCCCAAACAGCGGCTTCAGCCAACAGTGTTGACAAGAACAAGGCCCTGTCAGGAGGTCTCTTACTCCATGCTGCAAATATCAAAAGCAATAGCGATCCCAATCGAGGAGATTGATATTCAAGCCGTTCGTGCTCAAGGGGCGGGCGGCCAGAATGTGAACAAAGTGTCCACCGCTGTCCATCTGCGGTTTGATATCAAGGCTTCCTCATTACCCGATATTTACAAAGAAAGGCTATTGAGGCTAAAGGATCATCGCATTTCGGATGAAGGCGTCGTTATCATCAAGGCGCAACGGTATCGCACCCAACTGAAGAATAGAGAAGATGCACTCGACAGGCTCCGAGATCTCATCAGGAGCGTAATAGTTTCCCGCAAACGGCGGCATGACACGAAGCCAACGCAAGCCTCCCAGGAAAAACGTTTGGAAAGTAAAGCCAAACGAGGCCGGGTAAAGGCAATGAGAGGAAAGGTGGATGATGGATAGCGGTGCCAGCATGACAGAAGTGATCAGGTGAATTCAGAATTCCTTGGCTGTGGACTTCGAATAAGTATATTTTTCCTTTTGTTGGTGAGGTGCTTAGTGAGGACTTTTTCATTAATTCGCACCAGAACAGCGTTAGTGTCTAGTGTCATTGCTTATTCAGTAATGAAGCCGGGTTAAGGAATTCCTACCGATCTAAATAAGCGGGTTCATCCGATACCAGCCGAAACAAACTCCGCTGGCTCCGAAGTACCCCAAAATCAAACCCCAAAGGCTGAAATTTCAAGTATTGGATCAATGGATTCGTAACGACCCAATATCATTGTGTGGTGTGATCGCTTCTTAATACTGCGAAGAATTTGTTTGTGCTGTTGTGCTCCGTGAAAAACCATAATTTCTTGCCGATCCGAAAATAACTACCCCTGATTGTGGTTGACAGAAGCAACGATGGGCGGATACGATCAGGCAATGAAGACGCAGCAGCAGTATGATTTTACGCAGGTTTCGAATCAGGCAAATTCCAAAGTCTAACGTCTCTTAACCTTACAGGTCGGTGTTAAAAATGAGTGTTGGCGTAATGATCATGAATAAGAGGGGCGTGGCACTCGCCACTGACAGTGCATTAAGCGTGCGCTCGCCGCTGGATGGCTTTTCCGCGCACAAGATCTGGCATTCCGCCACCAAGATTCATTCTTTATCCGAGACCGCACCCGTGGCCGTGGTAATTACGGGAAGCACAGAATTTATGGGGTTTCCATGGAGTACTGTTGTCGAAATTTATCGCAATGAAATGAGAAGGGAAACCTATGACGAATTGCGTAGTTATGGCAAGAGCTTACTAGAGTTTTTGCAACGGTCCACGATTTTCGGAAACTCTGAAAACCAGGCTCGTCATGTTCTAAGTGTAGTGACTGAAGGTCTTGATTACGTGTCAGAAAAAATTGAGGCCAAGATTCTAAGGCACCGTCGTGAACGAGGTGGAGTTGACAAGAATCGTGAACGAGCTCTCTTCGAGGAGATTTTGGAGGATCAACGCCAATTGATGGCGAATAGGAGAGAACAAGAAAACCTACCATCAGATTATGACAGAGCTTTCCGATTGCGTTATGAGGACATTGTCAAATCCAGCGTGTATTCAAAGTGCTGGACATACACACTTGAAGGAGACGAGAATCGTTTTAAAGGTCTTGAAGAATTGTCATGGGACATCATCTTAGGATGGTTTAAAAGAGAGTCAGGCTTGTGGAGTTCATCAGGTGAATCGGAATTAGCTATTGTTGGTTATGGTGAACGAGAGGAATTTCCATCAGTTGTAGTCTATTCTATTCAAGGGATTGCAAATGATTGCTTAAAATGGTTTGAAAAGAGCAGATATGAAGTGGATTGGGATCATCAGGCGGAGTTGAGGGTTATCGGCCAAGGTGGAGCTATTCAACAATTTTTGGGGGAAGCAGATCGTAGGATCGTGGAATCCCTCGCTCAGCAAATAGCCAACGCTTTCGTTATAGTTTTGCGGAATCTGGTCAGTAGTGACAAATACATCTCCGAAGATATTCGCGAAGGTACAACAAAGATACTCCAAATCATCGAATCGTTAAGCACGTCTGAAATAATTACAGAACTTATCATGGAATCCAGTCGCACAGAGATGTTGAGCGTAGTTGCTAGTCTTCCTCTTGTAGAATTGGCATACACGGCCGAAAAGCTGGTCGATTTTACAGTATTTCGGGAACAATTTGACTTTCACAGACCAACCGTGGGTGGGGCAATCGATCTTGCTGTCCTTTCTAAACGCCAAGGTTTGGAGTGGGTCCGAAGTACACAGAGAAATAAATCATGACGTGAGACTGGTGAACCTGACTGAAATCATATTTATGCCTATTGTTCTGTCAAGCACAAGGGAGTCGGGAAAATGGTGGAACCGGAATCTGAATGCAGTCTCCATAATACCTCGGCAGATGGTGAACGGAAGCTCATTCGGAAGTCGGCCACAAATTAGGATGAAATCACCACCGACAGTTTGCAGTAGCCAGACATTCGTACACTCCCAGACTAGAGGGGTTTTCTTCAACTACAGGATTCTTAAATACAACAGATATCGGTGATTTGCCGACTCGCCCTTTGGACGATGTTGCGACCTTGCTCCGCTAGGATCTCCAGCAAATGAAGAACTCTATTCATCGGAAAAGCCGCCACGCTATTTGGGCTGGAAGAATCATGGTTCATTACTTGCAAGAGGACAAGCTTGGATGAGCACAATTCTGTTTATCCTAGGGGCAGGAGCTTCAAAACAGGCCGGGGCACCTCTCATGGGAGAATTCATGGGGTACTCCCGAGATTTGATGGCCAGGAATCAAGTTGCCGACAAAATCGGTAGCTTTCAAAACGTCTTTAAAGCCATAGGCATACTTCAAAGTGTTCATTCAAAGTGCAATTTGGATTTGAACAATGTGGAATCAGTGTTCACCGCCTTTGAAATGGGCAGAACTCTCGGCGGATTACCTGGATACGATCTGGCCAAAACGGAGCAGCTAATCAAAGACATGAAGATCTTGATCGCCAAAACAATCGAACAAACTCTCTTGTTTCCGATAACTCAGAAAGGTTTAATAGAACCTCCGCGTCCTTATGACCGTTTCTGTGAACTGATTCATCATCTCCAGACCTCGCCGAAGGCACATCACCGCGTGGCAGTGCTTACTTTTAATTATGATTTGGCCCCCGATTGGTCGCTCGCTGCGAAAGGACTCAAACCAAACTACGGGTTCGAAGATGAGCCAGCTGCTGATGGGGTTCCTTTGTTGAAACTACATGGCTCGCTAAATTGGATTTATTGTGACGAATGCCTGAAAGTTTTTCCTTTCAATCCGATGATGAAAAATGCAACTGATTTTTATCAGGATGGAAAGCTGCCCGATTACGCAGAAAATGTTCCCATGCCTATTGAGCGTTGGCTTGATGAATTCAAATGCTGCAATCACAAGTATTCAAAGCAGCCGCTTATTGTACCACCGACATGGAATAAATCAGAGTACCATGTGGCGATGCCACGGGTTTGGGCCAGAGCCGCCCATGAGCTACATGAAGCCGAATATATTTTCGTAATCGGGTATTCCTTTCCACTATCTGATTTATTTTTTCAACATCTGTACGGACTGGGCACGGTAAGCGACACGCCGTTACGACGATTCTGGGTCTGTAACCCTGACAGGGATACGGTCGAGCCTCGATTTCGAAATCTGCTCGGGCGCGGGGCTGAAAGAGTTTTTGAATATAAACAGTGGTCTTTTCACGATGCCGTTGAAAACATACGGGACTCGTTCAGGTAGCAGAGCAGCCAGTCAAGGCTATCAGGCACAGAAGAGTTTAAGGGAAGGAAACACGACTTCCCATTGGGTTTGCGGTAAACTCGATGAAGATCATTACATATACTTTCTACGGTAAGCGCATTAGCGGCCTGCAACGCTGGTGGCGAACATTGAATCAATTGGGAACATCAGGAAAAGGGCTCCCAAAGTGCATTGCCTGCACCATAACGGCAATCGTCATTTGACTCACTAGGCGTTCGCGCGTTTACGGCATGAAAGAGGCATGGATACAAGAATACATAGATATTTACAGAAAGGACCATCCCCCGCTTTTGTGGGATATTTGTTAGAATGACCCTGTTAAAGACTCTTATTCGTGATGGACATGAACCTCGGCATCTCAAGCCCTCTTTCCCTTTCCGCCTCGATTTACTTGCCGATTACCATTCCGATATCTACGCTGCGCTGCCCGAAGGAAATCGCGTCAGGCTTAGCCAAATCCATTCTGAGCATCTCGGCTTCCAAGCGCTGGGAGGGAGACGGTCTCTTCGCTCTGTACAGCTGACACCAATATTGTTAATAATATTAGTTGTTCATAACTCCTCCGAATCATAGCCGTGTTGCTATTACTTGACTAAAGAAGGGACTCGCAGGTTTCAAGAGTACATGATCTTTTCAGGGATTATATCACGAAGGCCTCTGGGCTGGTGGCCGACTGTATATTGCGTCGAGAAGGTTCCTGAATGCTACTTCTGGATTTTCGCCATCGCTCATATTTACACAAAGACGATCTCCGAGAAACCGAGGGAATTTAGGTTCTCGTTTGACGTTTCTCAGAACCGGAATTATTTCGTCGGTGTTGACGCTTGCAAGGATCTTAGCGTTTAAGATCATGCCCTCAACCCCGACTCCGCCTTTGCTTTGCTCCGCCCTTTCATTGTACCTATCAGTACAAATGCAAATCACTTTGTCGGCCGTAACTATTCCCTCTACCATGAAGGGCGTGATTCTTCTCCCACCATAAAGCTCGTATTGGTCTAGGCGAACGAAGAGGCCTTGTTCTGATAAGCGATCTGCGAGACGGCGAACCCACTCTCTATGCTCGTCTGAATCATGCGAGTAGGACAGGAAGAGTCTAAACGCCTGTGACTCGGCCTTCTCTTTAAGAGAGGGTTCTGCTGTTAGCGCTTCCTGATTATTGAATGATCTTACACTGGACCTAGTCTGATCTAGGAGTCCGTTATCAATAGACCCATCGTTCACTAAGGCCTTCTGGCCGATTTTGGGGTCCCCCTCTCTCAGGACATCATTATCTTCAGTCGTTTTGTCGTTCTCGTCGAGTAGCTGTTCAGTGGAATTCGTGGCCGCTTGGCGGTTTGAAGTCTCATCATGCTCTGAAAAATACGGCTTCGGGACCATTACATCTGGAGACCTCTCTCTAACTTCCCTTATTAGCTCCTGGATATCACTGGCTGAAAGGTCTTTTGCGTTAAAGAAGTGAGCAGTTAGTTCACTGTGAGATTCTTCCCATGGCATCACGGGTTCCTTCTCGCCTGTGGAGATCCATATTATTGGATAAGAAAGCTCATCATAGCACCTCTTCAACATTCGCCAACCCACATGGTGGAACTTGAGATCATGGGGGCGAACGGCGGACCCGGATTGCGTCAAGAAATCGGCAAGTTCCAGTGAGACGACAACTCGCCTCCTTGCAGAGTACTCAGCCAATCTAAGCCCTGCATCTACTTCTATCCCCACGTTGTCGGCTGATGAAGAAAAGCTGCTTCTTGAAATCAAGCGTTCTCCTTCTCCATGTGATGACTGTAAATCATTAGTGAATTGGTGGTTAGGCATTATTCTGATTTCTTTGTTCCTTAACGGGAAGCCTGCCAACCAAGCGCAGCCATGCACTCCCAGTCCGAATTCTGCATACTGGAGGTCCATGGCTACCACTGTCTTATAAAAGGCTGCCATATGATACAGTGCCACTTCCTCATGCAACACATACTCTCGAAGCAGCATAGCGTCTTCGTGCGTTTTCCAAAACTCGATCTCCGATCCTTCCCACACTGCCGCGACAATTTCTTCAAGGGGGTGCTCCCTTATTGAGGCAGGAAGAGGACGACTACCACGAGCAAGACAGTTGGACAATAGCCAACCAAAATCAACAGCGAATTCCAGCACCACGTTGGGCCAAAGGACTCCTTTGATGTTCCGCGTTCTGCCCAGCTTGGTGTCTCTTAACCTTACCAATCCAGCGCTGTAAAGCATTCTTAAGCGCTGGTCTCTCTCTATCTCTTCACTCATGCGCGTGTCCTTTGCCGGACATTCACGGGGCATTCACATGGCCTGTAGCGACTGGTCTCGTCGTAAACAATCTCGTCTTCATGGCGAGCGCAGATGCATGAATTCCCGGCCAGAGATCCCTACCACCCCGTACTCGCCTATCCTTCAATGACAGCACATGCTTTCTTATTGCTCTCGTTAGCGGAGACATTCCAGCATCTCGCTAAAGAAAGAATTTTGCTTGATTTCTTAGCATATCTGTCGCCTTTTTTTGTCAGTGAGAATTCTTGCACTGCCTATCCTCAAAAAATCATGAGAATCGTGTCAGTTGCACTTAGAAGCCCACGTGTGTGACCGAATCATCTCGGCTGGAACCTTTAGCACACTTACGTCTGCCAGCCACTCCATTGTATCTGCGGGTTTGTGCGTTTCGCCCGAGGACTATGGTTCACAATGATACTATTGCTGGTTTGACATGGCAAGAAAGTCCTGTACGCAAGTGCCAAGGCGTGATCTCATCATATTGAACCGAATGCAATACGTGAATAGAGGTCGTGCTGCAAAATTCGCTTTAGATTAAATTAGGCCGTAAAAACGCCTTAAGGACCGGGATTGCTAGATCGTAAGTAATTGATTTTGCGGTTGCGCTTCGATGCAGCGGCAAATGCGAAGTTACCCTTTCCTGAGATTAGAACAGACAAAACCCTGCTTTTTGTTGCTCCGAACCTGTTGGACACCGGAAATAGAGACCGTAAATATACGGTCTCAACATCATTGCATGAGAAAAGGTTCAGGTTCCTATTCGTTTACGTTCTCGGCTGGCTCGGCCTCTAATATTAATCCTTGCTTTCGCAAGTCCTGCTCCAGACGGGCTTCAGCGGCTTCCATTCTTTCGGCTCCCATACGGAGCAATAGTTCCGTTCTTTGGCCGGACTCATTGATACGGGCGAGCAAGCCGCCCATCCTCATAGCTCTGGCCTTGAACATGTTTTGTACTTCTTCCAAAAATCGACCGACGACTCCGCCATTTGGCGGTAGCACGCTTACCTCTGTGACCGGCTGCACTGCAACCAAATCCCCCGTAGTTTTCTGCTTTGACATGGTTTCCTCCTTTTACCATTCGGCGCATTGGGTTTGATACCCGCATGAAGAGCGGCAATACCAGTCCGTCTTAGGAAAGAACACTGCGTTGGTGATCCCCTTCCAGACCCTAGTAACCATCTTTACGAACCGCCGCCGTTCATCTTCACATCGGGATGTTTCAAGACTCACCAGGTCAGGCTGTGTGCCCTTCAGAAGATAGTCCAGCCTCAAAATCAGTTCATCAGGATCGAATCCTAATGCCTTGGCTCCCAGGCTATAGGCGGTGAGCTGCAAACTCTGGTCAGCCTGAAGCTGGCTTGGTTTCCTTGCGGCGGTCTTCAGGTCGATCAGTGCGATACTGCCGTCAGGCTGCTTGATGATGTGGTCCACGTATCCTATCAATGGAGGCAAGTCCAACGACGGATGATCTGTCAGCGCTGCTAGATCAAAGCTGAATTTTTCTTCCACTCCCAATACCTCAGCCATTCCATCCTGGCTGCCATGCCACAGGCTCAGAAGATCCTGGGCTTTCTTGAGCAGCTTCTCTTCCGAATCTCCGTTGGAACACCGGATCTCAGTGTCTTTGGACTCACGCCACGCGTTGAGATACACCATCAGCATTTCATCAGGCGTGAGGCTGTCTCCCGATAACGAGGCATTCAGGAAGGCGGCCACTGATTCATGTATGGCCTGACCAAACACAAGGCTGGACGTTATGAACTCTTCGGGCAGCTTATCCACGTAGTGGAACCGCCATTTCAAAGGGCACTGCAAATAGCAGGCGACACTGGAATACGAAAGATGGTCCGGTAGTTGTTGCATGGGGATTATCCTCCTTTCGATGGAAAAGGGCGCACCTATCCATTTCCCCTATTCAAAGATCAGTTTTTCGACTGTTTGACTTATGCGGCAGCTTCGGTTTGCAGGTAGGAAATCAGGCGGGAAGCGTCCTCACGAGAGAGATCTTGAAAAGTGGCTGCATTCATCGGGCTCAGCATGTTTGCGATGTCTTCTTCCGCATAACGAGCCTTTTTGGTCAATGCCCAGAGCGCCCTGCATTGGGCTTGTGTGGACTTCCCGTTGCCGCAATTTTGCGGTTTTGGCCCCTCAGTTAGCGTTGCGCCATTTGGCGCTTCGGCTTTGCCATTGCCGTTATTGCCGCATTTTGTTTCCGGTTTGTTATTGTGGTTGTCCTCAGAAAAGGCCGGTTTGCTCTCTTTGCCCGTGGTTTGCTCCGATTCGGACTCCGTGGCGGGCACGTGTGACACCTCTTCTGCGCCAGTGAATTCAAGCCCGAATCCTGCAAATCTCAACGCACGAGCTATGGATCTCGTCTCAGCCAATTCCACGAGGCTTTCTGCAAGCCTGGTGTCTCGCTGGCTATTCGAGGTTCCATAACCAACAAACTTCCCTTTGCCGGTGACAGCGCAGCATTTGAATACCGCGTACTGACCGTCCCAGCTTACTAGATTCGTTTGCAGGCTCAGGGCATCATTTTGCTCATGCGCTAAGCGAAGTCTACCGCCAACCACGGGAAACGTTCTGGTCTCCCATTGTCCATTGACCTTGATTTTTCTGGTCACGAGTTCATCTTCTCGAAATCCGTTTGTGTTCATGGCTTTTCCTCTTTCTTGAGTTTTTAGGCTGTGGTTGTGGTCCCTATGAGACCGATACGAATAGCAGGATGACAGCGACGCACTCAGCGACCGCCTTCGTGATCCGCCAGATGGCGGCGGGGCCGATCAAGTAGATCACGGCCACTGCTGCGGCTAAAATGACTTGATCAGTTTCAGTCATCATACCATCTTGCCTTTCTTCTTGAGGATCTTCATGACTTCCAAGATCGCCTCGGTGGCCGCTACCAATAGAGGCACCAACACCTGAGTCCACGCTTTGTTCATACTAAATCTCCTTTCTTGTTGTTTTGTGATCCGGCTTCTGGCGCACATGGGCAGACGCATGGACGCGCACATTCATCTACCCTTCAATAAATACCCCCTCTATGACCCCTCAAATAGAAGGGAAAAGAAGAAACAGAGCAAAGAAGAAAACGGGATATGCATGATGGTTACTGAAGAAAGTGGCGGTATGTCATTGGATCTGTATCAGGCTGGACCGATGCATGGAGGGCAGGCGAAAGGATTGAGACAACAGGAAAAGTTGTATTAGAAGGCTTCATAACTCAAGAAAAGTAAGAAATTGCCCCTGTGCGCTGTTTTGCGTTTGCTGTAGATGAAAGTTATCGATTTCTGCGTTCGCATCGGGAAAATCCACTACTTTTTACCAGCTCAGAACGTACTCAAGTGGGTGATATGGCGCCTAGATACTGAACAAACGTCACAAATCTGTCGTTTGTTTTCGGGTACGTCCTTCCGACAATTTCTATCGATTGTCCGCTCCCTTTCTGAAGAAACGTGCAAAAACGACAATGGTGTTGCCGATCTGATTTGCAAATAGCCAGCCGTTCACCGCTGCATTTCATGTTTATACCCATCGATAGATGAGAAATGGCAGGTCAGCAACGCCAGAGCGACATCGCTTAGAATTTTGCTGAGCGGTTTACGGCCTCCGTACATCATGTCGAATGTAAATGAGACTCGATATACCTACTGATGAATGGATGGGAATAATCTCAAGGAGGAGTAAGAAATGGCCGCTGTAGTGGGAAGACTTGGAGGAACGTTGAGTGGAATAGCCTTGGCACAGAACCAGGGATTCGGGATACTCGGAACCGTGGCTTGCGCCGCAGGCGGATTTGTCGTCGGCAAGATTCTGGATTGCGTCCTGGAAGGAGACTTTGTCGAGGAAGGTCTGAAGGGCTTGAAGGCCAAGGCCCTTGAAAAGATGGACGACTAAAACAGAAGAGGAGGGACTGCGAACCTCCTCCTGGAAACCAAAGGTTTCTTATTTGCCCGCTGTATTGTCGATTCTGGAATGTAAACGCCAGGGAAAACGGGCCGAAGTGAGGTTGTGCTGAGTCCTGTCTGCCAGATCAGCCACTCCAGCCTCCGCTCATTTGGCAACAAGGAGGAAATGCCGCATGGATACTGGGAAAAGGCCACCCCCCCCCTATACCGATTTCCAGAATTTGTTAGGAGTCCCAAAAAAGTGATCCTACCCTAGGCGAAATTCCAGAACCGCCAAAGAAGTAAGGATATCATGCATGGGTACTGGATTTTCGTCATCTTAGCGGTCAGCCCTCAATTGTTGAGCCCTCATCATGTACGACTTTACTGAAGGTCTCAACCCACATAATCCATCGGTCCTCATAAATGGATTGAATCTGTTTTCCGTCCCGATCAATATCTACTTTACCAGGTACAAGTTTCTGCTGTTTTTCGGACCAGAAGAGCTTTGCCACTTTTTTTGTCCCAATTTGGCCTTCGAGTCGAATCCTATCACCCTCAGAAAACATCTTTGCGAATTTCTCAGCTGCTGATGTTTTTGTAATCTTTAAGCCAACAAACGATCTTCTCTTATTCCGAGCCTCGGGATTGTTTTTCTTCCCTGTTTTCAAATCTAGTAGCCTAGCCTTAGGATTGGTAGCAACCGTACAGTAGCAAACCTTATTTCCGCTTTCATCTTCGGTCAATCTTGGCTCTGTAACAAGATTCCCCACGATAATTGCATCGAATTGGTCTTGTGCAAGACTTTTACCCATTGCAGTCCTCCTGAATGAGAGTAGGTTTACCTCTCGATAGCTTGAATTTCTCGCTGCACCTCATAGTTCTGCCTCGGCGTGCGCCAGCTTTTCGGCAAATTGGGTGAAGAAGAACTCATGTATGGGGTATTCATAACTGTTCCAGCGCCGTAACAGTTCCTTTGTTTTCAATCTCCGCCTTCTCTTTGTCGGCAATCCTCTCCAGTTTTCTAATCAGTCTCCCGTACTTCCTCTTCCACTCGTTGACTTGTTCAATCATATTGAATGCTTCAGCGTGAAGTTTGTTTCTAAAATCGACCGGAAGCTTTTTCAGTTTTGTAGAATTACCAATGAAATCCATCATATCTGGATCATCAAACAATTTGAGTGGATTGTGAACGCAGCGAGCTATTGCAGTGACAGTTATCACGTCCGACGCGTACATCTGCTCCCTAATTTCCTTGACTCTTTTCTCCAGAGTTCTGGTGGAATAGCCTTTCTCAAGAGTTTCTCTAACCAGTTCGAGCTTCGCTTCTGAATTTTGGAGCTTCACGAATTCGGCTTTATGCGTGTAAGAAAGGGCAGTCACATCCAGTCCGCTGTCTGAAAAGAATTGCTCCTGTGCGGCAACCCGAACCATTACGCTCAATTGACCTGGACTAAGAAGCAGGTCCTCTCGCTCACAAAGACGTCTATAACTGGCTGCTTTATGTGGAGACCTTGAGGCTGCGGCATTGATGTCGTTGTTAAAGAATTTTTTCAGCACAAAAGATCCAATCTTCTGCGCCCCCTTGTATATTGTCTTGTTCAAGGTTTCGTTAATGAAGATTACCGCTTCCTGTATTAATTCTTCGTCAATGGGTTCTTCTTTTACGGGATCTGTTCCAGGCCGCACCGAAGTTATTAGCGATTTATCCAAGGTTACATGGAATTGTCCTGGCTCCAGCTCTTCGTAAGCACCCACATTTCTGAAGGCCTCCGCTAGTAATTTGGCCCCTTGCTCTAGCCCTTCCACATTGTCTCGAAAGCCTTCAAAGGGAATTCCAATTCTGATTGCCTCTACCGGATAACTCAGCTTTTTTTTAAAATAACTGAGCATTGAATCCTCGGCCTCTGACGAACCCTTCTCCCAGGGAACAAATCCAATTTTTTCCAGTTCGGTGCAGATCCAATCGATAGTTTCTTTGCGGGCAGTAGCAACCGCTGGATGGTAGCTATTCGCATACCCAGCGTCGATCTGAACTGCACAAAAGGGAGGGGCTGGATTCAGAGGCGGCGTTCCATGCATACCACCCAAAAACAATATCAATGGCGGCTTCTCGAAAGTATTATGAATTGATTCCACAATCTCGATTAGCGGATTGATGTAATCTAAAGCAGCTCTTGAGGCATAATATTGTTGAAAAAGATCTCCAACAAATCCCGATTCATTACTGGAGTTAGTCTCCTTCATATATTTGCGATTGTTAATAACTGCGTAGCACTGAAGATGCTCCGCCAGATGATATCCAAGAATTTCTGAATTCGTATCGTCTCCTGGAAAACCATGAGGCACAACGACCAGGATGTTGCAGCGTCCTGAGTTCTTAACACAGATCTTGTTAGGAACCATCCAGGCCTCTTGAGGCGCTGATAACTGGGGAACTTCAGCACGCTTGCCCTTATTCTTGTTTTTTTTTCTCATTTTCTCCGCCAGTAAGCCGCTGCCTATTTGGCTTGAATTCTTTTCATTCTCTCCTGTTTTTTTCTCACATCCGTTTTCGTTGTTTTTATCGGTTGGGTTCTAGTCGGCTTCAGTGCGTATACACAATCCCAACTGCCTATATATATATTTCCGCCGTGAGCTGCGAGCCTGTAAGTCCAATTCTCAAAATTAAAATCCCAACGCCTCTCTCCAGATTTGGCGTCAAAAGCAGCCACAGCCCCATTCAGACTAGACGTGTAAACAATCCCATCATGATAAACAGGGGTGTAAAATCTCTCTGAATTCGTCACCGATTGCCAAATTGGCTGGCCCGAGGCTGCATCGAGTGCCATCAACCTACGCAGATCCTGATCTTTGGTATATTCTATAGATTGACTAGCAGCGAAAACCATTCCATCACCGATACTGATCCCTTCAGTAACATTTCCATCAACATAGCCAGCATGTTGACGCCAGCGCTCTCGGCCAGATTCCATATCAAAAGCTGTAATACTTGTGTCAAGTGAATAAAATAAGAATAAGTCTTTGTAAATTACTGGTTCAAAGCTGGGAAAATCGCTCGACAATTTTATTCGCCACTTCATTTCACCGGTCTTAATATCTACAGAATAGACATATTTTGCGGCAGTAAAAAAGTATGCAGTATTGTTAATTACTGCGGGATTGTAATACACTTGTCCTGCAGTCTGAAACATCCATTTCAATTTTCCGGTTTTGATATCCAGTGCAGTTAGAGCATTATCTGAAAAATGCTGAGTAAATAATGTGCCATCAGCGACGACAGGAGTCGACAGAATTGGATTCTGTGCCTTGACTCGCCAAATCTCGGCGGGGGTATTCACGTCTACCGCATACAAAGAGCCATCCCCAGCGCCGAAATACGCCACGCCGTCAGAGATGGACACGGAGCGAGTAGCCTCACCAGTCGTTCTGAATCTCCATATCTCTCTACCTGTGGTAAGGTCCACAGCAAATAGACTCCCATCTCGGTTTGCGAATATAGGACCACGCGTACAGAAATACAGTACTTCGTTCACAATTACAGGCGGGCCGAACACCTGATAGTTGGTATTGAACTTCCAAGCGATTTCCACACCTGTACTGGAATTGTCCGATTCATCCAAAGAAGGTACGCTGGCCAATGCCACTCTGTATGCCTCATTAATAATTTTAATTTTTTCTGTAGCGTGATCCCGTACTTCATCGGGAATATCTTCGGAATGAAAAAAATCGGGATGGTACTTCTTGGCAAGCTCCCGGTATTTTTGAATGATTTCTTTCCTCGTTGACCCATTAGGCAGTTCGAGGACAACGAGCGCATGGTCCAGGTCTTTTACACCAGCCATATCAAATCTGTCCTTTATGACAATCGACCCCGAATCCGGTCGAGAACCGGACGAAGAATTATGGACAGAATTAGGATTTCACCTACTCTGTTCAGCACGGCAGGGGTCTGGAGGCTATTGGAATATTGACTGATCTGGGCCTAGAGTCAAGAATTTTGGAATTCCCAGCTTCTGATGCGTATTTTGGTTCAAGAGGAACTCCGGCAGGGCCGCCATGACTCTAAGATAGAAAGGACTCGCGTTTTGCCGGGGAAAGTTGTATCCTACCACAATTGAGGCGTGACTCATTGCCAGAATGTCCCCTGTGTGCGCCAGACAACGAAGTGATTACTTCCGGTGAGATTTTTCTAATTTGCTTCCTTTAATGGAGGTGTGACTGAAATGGACTTGGGATTGACCAAAGACTCGGCCAGAGAGTTGGAACAAGCAGTCCAGTGCTGCGAACCAGTAGAGGGTTTCACGCACAACTACTATAGATATCCTGCAAGATTTTCTCCACGGTTTTCTCGGATCGCCATAAGTATTTTTTCGGAGTCAGGGGATGTAGTTTTTGATCCATTTATGGGAGGAGGCACAACCCTTGTTGAAGCTTTCATGCTAGGGCGATTTGGTATCGGAACCGATATCAGTAGCCTGGCTGCTTTCTTGGCTAATATCAAAGTAACTCCTCAAGTTGATGAGCATCTGCAACTATTTTCCGATTGGCTAACGACTCTGCCAAGGAAACTAAATCTGCACCGTTATATTTCTCACCCGGCTGAATGGATCTCCAAAGGCTATCTCAGGAATATCAACTGTCGAAAGACATGGCGTATTCGTAAATTGATCGAAATGGCTTTACTGGAACTGGAAGAACTTCCGTCAAGTCAGCTGAAGAAATTGGCACGATGTCTTGTTTTGCGAACGGGTCAATGGGCGTTAGATTGTCGAGAGAGAATTCCCAGCGCCGAGGCATTTCGAGAGCAGATGATGGCCTTCGGAAAGCTCATCATCAAAGGCGCCAGCGAAATGAACGAATGTCTCAATCAAATTGAGCAAACAGGGATCAAAGGCCATTTCCCTCCCTTGTGTTTGAATCGGTCGGTCATAGGGATTGAGGAAGAGTGGAAGACGGGGAGACTTCCTCCGCCGCGGCTAATACTTACTTCTCCGCCTTATCCTGGCGTTCATGTTCTGTATCATCGGTGGCAGGTAGAGGGGCGGCGAGAAACGCCAGCGCCTTTTTGGATTGCTGAATGTATGGACGGAAACGGAGCTGCCTATTATACATTTGGAGATCGCAAGCAAATAAAACTGAACGGTTATTTCAGAATGCTCCGACAATCTTTTCAATCATTATCAAAAATCTCAGACCCTAAAACGTGTCTTGTGCAGTTGGTATCGTTTTCTGAACCTGAATGGCAGCTCCAAGAGTATTTGCAGGCACTAGAGGACAGTGGTTTTTCAGAAGTGAAGACTCCCTATTTTTGTTCTGCTGATGGAAGAGTTTGGCGCAATGTGCCGAACCGCAAGTTCTATGCGAGTCACAGACCAGCGATCCACTCTGCAAAAGAAGTCATGTTGATTCACCGTTACGCAGGAACCCGCCACGAAGACGACGACATCTTTTGATCGATCTTTGGTGTTGACATTGGTTAGGTCGCCTCGATTGATTCATTGTCTGAGGGAACGTCATCTTCAGACAAATCTCCCAATGACTGAATCATTGGGATCAAAATAGGGGCGAGGGCTTTGCTGACGACTTCTGCTTTGTCGACAAAGCTGCTTTCATCCGCTGTTTCACTCTCACTTTCAGAAGAAGGTACCAGAGGGCCTGCATTTCCGATGTGTTCATGCAGGAGCCCCAGGCCGATAAGGACCATGCCATAAATGAATTGATGCTTTATCAAGGGCGCCCCTTTTTTAGATGTTTTCTGATATGATTTAAGGTGAACGTTATCAACGTTTATATAGAATTCGTACACATCCTTGATCTGATCGGTTTGCTGGTCACCTTTTTCAGCCTCAGCATGAAAAATCCTGAGAGCAGAGTACTTATCGAAAGGTGGGCTCATGTTGTTCCATTCAGCTTGAGATACTTCGCTAATTTGAGGCAAGCCGAGTTGTCCTGGTTTTTTGTCTTCCCCATTCTTTTCCGCTCCCTGAGATTTGTCTCGCACGTGCTTTTTCTTTTTGCCATTAGTATCCGCAGCCTTAAGGACTTTCACAACCAGGATATTAGTGAAGGGCTCAATGGCAGTGGGATCGTGGACCTTGGTCACAATTCTCAGTTCGTCACCTTCCCTGCATTGATTCGGCAATTCAATAGTAAGAGTAGCTGTGCCATCTCGAAGATTAGGGCCTGTGTAGTTGTCAATATCGGGGCCAGGCAGGTCTTGGTCAACAAATAACTCGAAAGTCCCTGGATCAATATCTCGAATGAAAAAATCGTTCGCGGCATCTGATTCAAATTTCACTCTACACTTGTGATTAATAGGGCAATTCCTGTACAGAACTTCTCCGTAATTCACATCCTTAAACCTAAAAAATGTTGGGTTGGTCTTTCCCTGGTAGTCGGTTTTCTCGCCCCCCAAACCAGAAGCATTAAACGGACTAGAGATGCGCTTACCAAATAGGAACAGATCCGCAAGCGTGGGCTGTCGTTTAATCAGGTCCTGCAATACGTCGATCAGTGGCTTGTCGTCCTTGACTTTCGATTCAGCCATTTCTCGACGCCTTCTTTCTCGCAAGTCTCTCAATGCCTGATCCTGATGAAGCATCTCTTCTAGGCGACTCTCAATTTCATTTCTCAGTCTAGAACGGTACAGTCGGTCACGGCTATTTGGGAAAAGATCTTCCCGCATTCCGCCTTCGATTTGGCTGCAGTCCACTATCACGAGAAGAGAATCGGCCAAATAGTCCAAGTACACGTTTTTCCGCTTAAAAAAACTGTCCTCTAGGGCGGCATGCATCTGTCCATTTACCGTGAATATTATGCCTTCATTTCTGCGATAAGCTCTTGCTTTGCCTTTCTTGAAAGCAAATATCTTGGCAACCATGCTTTGTCCCTGAACTTTGAGATGGCAAGAATGTGGAAAACCTGGTTCCAAATTTGAGTGATTTTCGTCCTTGAGTCGGACATTTATGCCAGTGAGATTAGTGGAGTAGCTGCCTGGATGCCCTCCGTAATTACGACATTCATAAAGCCGTATGGGTAAAGCCGCTTCTGTCAAAAGAAGGTCCAAGCGTTCTTTGGCGCCATCATGCAAAAGAATATTGGTGTTGGAGCGACCTGGGTTGTCGTATTCGTATAATTTGATGAGGGTTCCCCACTGGGATTCTCGACTGTACTTTCTTGCACCCGCGTTAGCTTCAGCCCCCTCATCGGGAAATATGGGCAGCGTGTCCGAACGAAACCTTAAGATGCCTCCCTTTTTGGGTTTCGAATCTGCCTTATATGGTGCCAAGTACGTGAATATTGAATTGCGTCTCCCTTCGGATGGATATTCCCTTCGAACCACAGTAAATCCCCACATGAAGTCCGAGTCATTCTCACTGCCGTTAACTAAACCTGGGTTACGTCTACTCACCACTAATTGAAGTGAGTTTCGACCCCCAAACTTAAGGGCGCCCGTCCCCCCCATGTTGAATTTGCCTTGGACAAATGGAATCCTCAATTTGTTTTCCCGATTTAGGGACAAAATTGTGTCGGGAAGTGTATCTGGCGTCTGCCCTTCGCCGCTATCTGCTACGGAAAATGACGCCTTGCCAGCCCTTCCTCTTGCTCCCGTTGCGGCAAGAGTAATCCGTTTCGCAATTTCCATCCTTTTTGATGGGAGCCATTCTGTCACTGGACTATGGGGTGTCTGTTTTGATTTTGATTCGCCAAAGAAGACGGCCACGGCCTCTTCAATGCTCTTTGGAGCCCGTGCTGGGTCTTCGGGATTTATCCGCCTCAGCAAACATTCGTTCATTAAGCAAGCATCGATGGAATTGACCAGCTTTTCAACCAAGGCCGCATCAGGTCTGCTCTGTTGGTTGCCAATCGTACTGTAATTATTCTCCATATCACCATAATTTCGCCAAAAATCATCTTTTTCCCAACACCCGGCCTTGGTCAAAAGATCAATCACTTGCTCTTCTGTGTCGGCAACCATCAGATTTAGACAAAGATCTCTTGCGTCCTCGCTGTTCATGAGATTCTCCTATCAGGAAAAGACGAGCAAAATAAGGATTTGATTATAGCAGGGAGAAGACTTCCTCTCACCTTTATGCGCCTTTTGATTTCTTGGATGAACCGTTTAGGCTAAAGATAACCTCTTCTGGGCTGTTAGATGATTCAAAGCGTTGCTTAAGAATCTTGAGTTCTTTTTGCAGAGCAGAAATTATCTTCCGAACATCCTCTTCGGTATAACTGTAATTCGTTGGATTGGATAGATTTCCTATAAGTCGAAGGTCTTTTATTGCTTTTGTGACCCTCTTTTCTGCCAGCTCTATGAATTTGTCACGTCTTTCCACCTCGATCCTCCACCATATTAACTAGTCTCAGTGCCATATAAACTAGTCTATTTGACATGTCAAGTATTTTTGGCGGAGAACCTAGAGGCACGAACTGGAAGGGCATCAGCTTATCTCCAGAAGCCAAGAATCAAATATAAACTAGTTGAGCATCAAGATGATCTGGCCTTCAGCTTTTACAGGAGGGGGAATTTTATTCCCATTTTGTATATAGTTGATAAGATTAGTAGGTCTTTCGGGTTTTCAGGGCGGACGGGCGAGGAAATTTTCTCGAAGGTCGGATAAGTGAAGTCCAAAATCATCCCGTGACTTTCCCGTGACTTTTGTTAAACTGATGGGTACGGGCCTTGGCTGATGGTGTTCTATGATGCTTGATTTTTCAGGGGAATTACAGAAAGACGGCTTCTATTCTTATTGTTGCTCAGCCTTCACACGGCAGGGGTCGGAGGTTCAAATCCTCTCCCGCCTACCAAAGTTTAAGCGCTAGGCCCTGCAACCCACAGGGCCTTTTTCTTTCTGAAGATCGTTAAGCGACCTGTAAACCATTTTTGACTCGCTAGATCAAAGAATAGGCGGCGAAACCGGCCTTCGAGGAATCGAATCATGGGCATCAATGAAAGGAATCCTGGTAATCCGCGATAGAATCAAATCGTAGCCGGGAACTCAAACTAACGGAATTGTGAAATGTCTCAGCCGCCAGTGACGTCGTGCCACCGTCCGCAAAGGATCTGATGCGGCATGTCCGTGTTACGAATGTCCAGCCTGACATGAGTCAAGGCGAGACTTGACCCCTTTTTTTTTCGCATTGTCATCGTCGTAACGAAAAGAGGGAAAGACCGGTGGCTAAACAGAAACACCGTGGACCGACTTGGTCAGATGTGAAGAATAGGGTGGCCAGCCTAGACCAGAAACAGTTGGTCCAGTTGGCCCGAGACCTTTACGGCTTCTCCCAAGAAAACAAGCACTTTTTCCACGCTCGGTTCGCTGTAGGCGAAGAGCCGCTGGCGCCGTACAAGAAAACCATAGCGGAGTGCATGTACCCGAACGTCTACCGTGACAAGCCAATTGAGATTTCAAAGGCAAAGAGAGCCATCAGCGCCTATTCAAAGGCTGTAGGGGACCCGAGCGGTGAGGCCGAGTTGATGACATACTTTGTGGAGTGTGGGAACAGCTTTACGGTGGAATTTGGTGACATAGACGAAGAATTCTACATCTCACTGAATCTGATGTACAAGCGGACCATTGAGAAGGTGTTGAGCCTTCCAGCGGAGCAGCGGGGGGAGTTCAGGGAGCGGCTGAAGGAGATCATGACATCCTCCTGCGGCATTGGATGGGGTTATCACGACGAACTCTGCCGCGACTTCTACGAAGCTTTCCCCGAGGACGAATAGCGCCGACCGGCGTGCCCGGTAAAAGGGTTTAAGAGGGGGCAAATCTGCTCTTGACTCTTGTAGTAGTCATTTTATCTCCAATTTTGTCAATTAACCCAATTTTCGGTCAATTGTTCCTCGCTTTGCGCCGAGGCCGCTTTTCAAATAGGCTAAGTATGTATTTGAGAAGCAAAAAGAAGTATTGAATACCAATTTGCATGCGTGTTGCGGCGCCATAACTGATGAGTCAGGCATCAACAGTCATGGGTTGGAGATTCAAATCCTCTCCCGCCTACCAAAGATTAAGAGCTAGGCCCTGCAACCCACAGGGCTTCTTTCTCTTCTGAATATCGTTAAGCGATCGGCGAGCCATCTTCGACTCAACTGATTGTTAGCGACTCCGGGTCTCTCACAAAGCTTAGATGTCAATCTTCAAGCGCCTTGACCTCCCGATTTCCCCGAATGCGCTGCGCGAAGTAGACTGTGCCCACTATTCCTACTCCGATTAGGTCCGTAAGCGCGCCGGGGTCTACCAGGAGTATCCCGCCAGTTATGAGAGCAAGCCGCTCAATACGGAACAGTTTGACTGTCCAGAAGCCGGTCACCCCGGCTCCAAGGGCCACCATGCCGATTACGGCTGTTGTCAGCATCCGAAGGACCAGAAGTGGGGTCGCGTCCACGAGGATCAGCACTGGCGACAGCGCAAAGATGTATGGGACGAGGAATGCTCCCAGGGAGAGTTTTACCGCTTCGATTCCTGTCTTCCACGGATTCGAGTTCGCTATGGCTGCGCCGGCATAGACCGCAAGGGCCACCGGTGGTGTGATGTCCGCCACGACCCCGAAGTAGAACACGAACAGGTGCGCAGCCAGGGGTACCACCCCGAGGTTTACCAAGGCCGGCGCGGCCATGGTGGCGAGGACGATGTACGTCGCTGTGGTTGGAATCCCCATTCCCAGGACCAACGAGGCTACCATGGTGAAAACCATAGCCAAGAGCAATCGGTCACCCGCAAGATCCACCATGTTGGCCGACAGCTTAAGGCCGATTCCTGTCAAGGTCACCACACCAACGATGATCCCGGCTGCGGCGCACGCGGCGATGACCGGCAGAGCGGCCCGCGCCGCCGACTCCATCACTTGAAGAAGGTCCCGCATCCCCAACCGCGTCTCTTGTCTGAACAGGCCCAGGACCAACGCCAGGGCCATGGACCAGACAGCGGCCTTCGCGGCGTTGAAGCCTGCATCCATGAGCCAGAAGATCAACACCAGGGGCAGAATCAGGTAACCCCTCTTGAGCATCACTTCCGTTAGCTTCGGGAGGCTATGCCGAGGCAGTCCCTTCATCCCCTCGCGGAGAGCCTCGAAATGCACCATAAGGAAAACGCCGGTGAAGTACAATATGGCAGGAATGGCCGCGGCCTTAGCAATGTCGATGTACGACAGGTTGAGGAACTCGACCATGATGAAGGCAGCCGCTCCCATGATTGGCGGCATGATCTGCCCGCCTGTGGATGCGGAGGCTTCCACGGCTGCCGCGAACTCCGGCCTGTACCCGAGGCTCTTCATCATGGGAATGGTAAAGGAACCGGAGCCGGCCGTATTGGCAATGGATGAGCCTGAAATGGTTCCTTCGAATGCGCTGGAAACCACCGCTACTTTCGCGGGACCTCCGGGGCTGGTTCCGGTCAAGGCCATGGCAATGTCAACGAAGAACTGACGTATACCGGTTTTCTCGAGGACCTGTGCGAACAGAAGGTAAATGAAGATTACCGTGGCCGAGACGCCGAGCGGAATGCCCATGATTCCATCGAGGCCGAGGTATGAGTGTTCCAACACCCGTTGGACAGACAGGCCGCGATGAGCAAATAAGCCGGGGAGGTAGTTTCCCCACAGGGCGTAGGCCAGAAAACCCGAAGCAACGATAACTATGGGCCATCCGGCTACCCGGCGAGTTCCTTCCAGCACGAGGAGCAGGGCCACCCCGGCAACGAAAAGGTCCATCGTGGTATTGAGGCCGGCCCTGGCCAGAAGCTCTTGGTAGAAGATCACGTGATAGAAACCCACCCCCATACCGAGCAGCGCAAGCAGCACGTCATACCACGGCGGCGTTTGGCGTAATACGTCTCGGATTCGAACAGGATACAGCAAGAACAGCAGGCCCAGCCCCAGCCCCAGGTGAATCGAGCGCTGCAATTGCGGGGCAAGAGGGAGGGTGGCGGCGGTGTAAAGCTGAAATAGGGCGAGCCCCACGCTCCCGAAGAGCACTAAGCTAGCCCAGGCGCCTCGTAGTCTTCGGAACGAGGATTCTCGATGCAGGGACTGGGGCGCAGTTCGTTCAGACTTCAGGACCTGCTCAGGCTGTTTCGCCACTGCCGTACCTCGGCCAAAATAATCAAAATCAGCGGTGTTCGCTCAATCCTCATCGAAACCAAGCGGTCAGGACCGATTTCAGCTACCAGATCCATGTCCAAGGCTCTTGTCTGCAGGTGATGGCCGAACGGCGCAATTCCCATGTCCAGGCGATCCAGGCAGGATGAATACCTCGTCACAAACGCCTTGGCGCCTTCGATGCGCCAGGTGGTTCCTTCTTCCGGACTCGAAGGCATCCCGGGACCTTCGTGTTCAAAGACCATTTCCATCAAGCAAAGCTGTCCATCAGCGCTGATGACGTACGTCTCGGAGACCGGTTTCTTACTCACCGAATGGATCCAGGTCAGGCTAAACCGAGCGCCCGTGGAAGCAGGAACGGCCCGGAGGAGTCTTTCGTCTCCGGCAGCGCGAACGGTCAGAGCCCTGACAGGGTAGCATAAGAGCGCCAGAGTCGAAATCCCTGCGCCAACAATCCACCAACTATGGCGATTTAACTTCGATGCCCTTCTCCTTCAAAACGCGTGCGGCCCCAGGGTGAAAGGGGATGGTGACCCCCTGAACGGCGAGTTTCAGGTCAAATTCTTTGGCCTTGGCATGGCCGATGGCCGCGACATTTTCGAAAAAAGCCTTGGTCATCTCGTATACCAATTGGCTCGCGATCTCATCCCGCACCACGAGCATGGCCTTGAGAGCGACCACCTCAACATCCGCATCCATACCTTTGTATGTTCCGGCAGGCACGAGAAATTCCACAAAAAAGCCGTGCTTTTCCCGAAGCTTGTTCACATCAATAGGCAGCAGGCGAATGGGAGTGACGGTCTGGACGTCAGCTAGAGAAGCGTTGGGAATTCCCGCCACCATCACCAGAGCGTCCGCGGAATTCTCTCTCAAGGCAGTGGCGCCTTCGGCAAAGCCGAGGAAAAGCGGCTTGATGTCTTTCCTGTCCGCGTAAGTCATCCCGTACGCCGCCAGAATCTGCCGGGAAGCCAGCTCCGTGCCGGAAGCCGCTGCCCCAACCACAACCGTCTTACCTTTGAGGTCCTCGATTCGCCGGATAGGACTGTTGGAAGGAACGACGATCTGCACCGGTTCCGGATATAAGGCGCCGATGGCGAGGTAGTTAGAGTACTTCTCTTTCCTGTCCGCGAAGGACTCCTCGCCGGTTCGACCGTACGCTGCTATATCGTTCTGGACGAGCGCCAGGTCCACCTCGTTTCTGCCGAGGAGCCTGATGTTAGCTACAGAGGCCCCGGTAGCCTGAACCGTCACGTTTACCCCCGGTATGGTGTCCTTCCAAAGCTTGGCGATCCCACCGGCCAGCGGGTAGTACGTGCCGCCCACGCCACCGCTTGCCATGATCAGTTCGATGCTGGCGCCAGGCTTCCAGGGTTTCTCTTTTGCCATGACATCGACACAGGTTCCGATGCTCGCCGATAGCGTCAGGGAGGCAAGAAACGCCAGGACCCACTCGAATCGTGTTCTCATGTTTAAATCTCCCGCTCGTGTGGTACCGAGCCCAATTACCACACTTCCGATCTGTGAGGAAGAATTTCTTGGCCAAGCCTCCTGATCCTCCCCAAAAAGCTGAGCATTGTTACGCGACCCATTCGCACGGCAGGGGTGGGAATTTCAAATCCTCCCCGCCAACCATGCAAAGCTGAGTGGAATCAGGACGTTATGCTTGACCGGAGCGCTCTGATTTTCGTTCTGAACATCAGTGCTGTCCAATTGCGTCCATCAAGTGCTCTTTCGAGGTCTGCCCTCGTAAATCTGCTTTTCCAAGCAATGCTCGGCTCCAAGAAAAGAGGAATTAGGTATGGTGTCCCGGCAATTCTCGTCTAGTTTACGACCACTTTGCGGTGGATCTGTACGAGGTCTGGGTGGGGGTCGAACGGGACATACCGAGACTGAAAAAGGGAATCCAGGCAATCCTCCATAAAACGAATTCGTAGCACGAAGACCAAGCTGGCAGAAGTGTGAAATAGCTCAGCCGATGGTGGCTTCATGCCATCCACCCGCAAGGTTAACGCACAACGAATCTGATACCGAGCGCAATTGCGACGACTCTCCAGCACAGGCCAAGACGAGACTTGACTTTTTTTTCTCGTCAATGCTGCACGCCTCTGGTCTGTGGCGGCTTTTGCTAAACGAGCATCATCAACCGCGAGGACGGGATCAACAATTGCGAGGTCCTCTCACCCTGTTTCTGCCGATCTCCTCTCCTTCCGATAATCCACGGACAGGAAACGAAGGTCCGAGATCATCGACTGTGAGGCATCCCATGAAAAAGCTATATCCATTGGTACTCGATTCTTTTCGTGTTCCTTTTTTCTTGCTATTGCCTGGGATGTATGATTCTGGTACTATATTCTGTACCAAGAATGAGCATCAAATCTGTTACTGGCTAGCAGCGTAGAGAACGGGATTCTCACAGACTCAAGGGACCTTGGAGTGGAAATGCTTGCCAGACCTTTCTCCAAAAGAATTCTAGTGATCGTGATAGCGGCCGGCACGATATATTTCGTGCTCGGATACGGTACTTCGTCCTGGGGGAAGGACATACGGATAGGAATGTCCGCGGCATTCACCGGGCCCACACGGGGCCTGGGAATTGAGCTCTATCGCGGGAGTATGGCCTATTTCACTCACATAAACGAGCAAGGCGGAGTCTTCGGTAACAAAATCAGCGTGATCGCATACGACGACGGATACAACCCGGTTCCCACCATCAGAAACACCATTCGGTTGGTTCAAGAGGATGATATATTTCTGCTCTTTGACTATGTCGGCACTCCCACGGTCACACGAATGCTTCCTTTATTGAAGATCTATAACGGCTGGCGCGAGGTGTTGCTATTCTTTCCGTTTTCCGGGGCCCAGCCCCAGAGAGAGCGGCCGTACGGTGAGTACGTTTTCAACTTGAGAGCCTCGTATCACCAGGAAATAGACGCCCTGGTGTCCTATTTGGCGTCTATCGGCAGGAACCGAATCGCGGTCTTCTATCAGATTGACGCCTATGGTCGAAGCGGGTGGGAAGCTGTCCAAAAGAGTGTTGCGAAGCACGGAGCGCGTATGGTTGGAGAAGCAACGTACTTCCGGGGGACAACGTACCAAACGAGCATGCAATCACAGGTGAAGGTAATCAGGCAGTCAAGCCCGGATTCGATCATATCCATTGGAGCTTACGAAGCGTGCGCCGCGTTCATCCGTGACTCTCGGGATGCCGGCCTCAATGTTCCCATAGCGAACGTGTCATTCGTGGACAGCGAAAACATGCTCAAACTCCTCGTCAATACCGGAGAGAATAACGGCAAGGACTATACCGCCAATCTGATCAATTCGCAGGTGGTTCCGAGTTACGAGACAACGGAGCTGCCAGCGATCGCCCAGTACCGGGACTTGATGGAGAAATACGACGTAATGCCTCCTAAGAGTCTTATAAAGCAGGATTATGAGCCACATAAACACAGTCCTGTGAGCCTGGAAGGGTTTCTCAACGCGAAGCTGCTTGTGGCGATTCTCGAGAGACTCGGGCCCGATTTCCGTCCCAGAAACATGAGACCTACTGTGGAGGCGATAAAGGATTTCGATCTTGGTATCAACGTGCCTGTAAACTTTGACTCCGACAGACATCAAGGATTGGATGCTGTTTTCCTCACCACCGTGGAACAGGGCCGCTTTGTGCCGATCCGATACCCGCGGCCTCTGGAGAAATGACGATGTCCAAATTGTTCATGAAAACGTTGATCATGATGATCCTCTTGTTCGGAGCGGTCGCAACAATTATCTCCGCGGTTGCAGGTTGGATGCTCTATGACAGGATCAGAGACGAGTACAAGAGTAAGGCGATCGCCATTGCCAACAACATCGCCCACTCCAGCATGGAAATAATTCTGAACAGGGATGCGTCCACAATTCAGTCCATAGTAGATCAACTGCAGGAGACCAAAGGCCTTTCGTATATCCTCGTGGTCAACAAAGACGGCGAATTCCTCTCGCACACATTTGCGCCGGGTGTGCCATATGAACTGCGCAAAGTAGTCGAACAACCGAGAGACAATACGGACGAGGTTGTAGTCACCACTGTCCGACTCCAAGGCCAAGGAAACTATCTTGACATTTCATCGCCCATACTCTCGGGAGTCGCCGGGTATGTGCACGTCGGCATGGATCTGGACAGCGCAATGTCCTATATGTGGTGGGCCATCATAAAGCTTCATGCAGTCGCATTCATGATCTTCGTGGTGAGCGTGGGCATCGCTTTCGTGCTCACCAACAAGATGTCTCGCCCTCTCATAGAACTGACTCATTACGCGAACAAAGTGGCCAACAGAGAGTTTAATGCCGTGGTAGACATACGGTCACGGGACGAGGTAGGTGTCCTGGCGAATACCATGACCAACATGGCGTCCGAAATTGAGAGTCGAATGGAAACGCTGGAGCGAGAGGTGTCAGACGCCACGGAGGAGCTTCAGCAAACTCTGAATTACGTTTCCGCAATCAGTGACAATTTGGCTGACGGCCTCCTGGTAATCGATTCATACGGTATAACGAGGCGATCCAATGCGGCTTTGGTTAACATCCTGGAGTTGAATTACAATCCGGTTGGACACAATGTGCGCGACCTGCTGGGCAAAGAGCCGGCCAATTTCCTACAGCTAAAGGGAATAGAACTTTCCAACTTGTACGACGAGGCCCAAAGCGCCCAAACTAACCCCAACTCTGCTCATACGAACAGCTCTGAAGAGGAGCGTGACGGGAACACAGCCGAATTCGTAGCTGTCAGAGCAGATGGCAGTCGCTTTCCCATAGAATTGGCCGCATCCATCGTAAATATGAAGGGAGTCTGGTACACGATTGGAATCGTCCGGGATATAACCGTACGCAAGCGCGCAGAGGAAACGCTCAGACTGAGCGAAAAGAAGTATAGAGGAATATTTGAACACGCCGTGGACGGCATTTTCCAAACGGATGCGCGGGGGCGCCTGGTACACGCCAATCCCGCTTCAGCGCACATCCTTGGGTTCGACTCTCCGGAAGACCTCCTTCAAGCAGGGAAGCAAATGGACAACGGGATCTACGTGGATCCGAGTCAACGGGAGGAATTTATTCGGCTCATGCGCAAGGGCCAGGTCCTTCAGGGTTTCGAGGTGGAATTACGTCGCAAGGATGGCGCCCCCATATGGGCGTCGCTTCATGCACGCCCCATACTGGATGAACGTGGAGAACTGATCTCCACCGAGGGCATCGTTCAGGACGTGACCGAAAGAAAACGGGCCCAGGAGGCCCTGCTCGAGAGTGAGCGCCGCTACCGGGAGCTTTTTGATATCTCGCCCGATCCCATGATTGTGCACCGCAGCGGCGTGATACTCTTCGGCAACGCAGCCGCGGCAAGGTTTCTCCGGCCTGAGAATGCCGATGGATTGACGGGTCTGCCTCTCCTCGACTTCGTCCATCCTCAATTTCGTGAAGTCGTATCAGAGAGAATCCTGGAAGCTGAACGCAGCGGCGTCGTATCGGATTTCGCGGAAGTGCAATTGTTGCGTGCGGACGGCTCAGTTGGTTACCTGGAGTCCGTAGCCCTCCCGACAACATTCAAAGGTGAGAGAGCTGTGCTGTCGCTCGGTCGCGATATAACGGAACGAAGGGAAGCCGAAGATGCTTTGCGAACGAGTGAGGAGCGCTTTCGAACCATCTTCGAAGTTGCTCGAGACTGTATATTTCTCAAAGATCTCGATTTACGGTACACGCATGTTAATCCGGCGGTAGAAACGCTCCTCGGAATGCCAGCATCTGAAATCATCGGAAAACGAGCGGAGGATTTCTTCGGCGCTGAAGCGGCAAGCCACATTCTGGAAGGAGACTTGAGGGTCCTGGCAGGCGAAACTGTCGAAGATGAACATACTAGGCCCGTGCGTGGTATGAACCTTACCTTCCACGACATCCGAACGCCCCTGCGAGACAGCGCAGGGGCGGTAGTCGGAGTGTGCATATTCTCTCGAAATATCACAGGTCGCAAGGGAGTACAGCCTGAGAGGACATTTACACAGAGGGAATACCTGTCTCCTAGCATGGTGGCGACTCTGGAACGAGCGCGGCAGGCGGCTGAAACGGACGGCATCGTGATGCTCGAAGGTGAAAGCGGCGCCGGAAAAGATTATATGGCAAGGTGGATTCATGGCAAGTCCAAGCGTGCAGATGGGCCATTCTTTTCGGTGAACTGCGCTGCCATTCCTCGGGATCTGGCCGAATCCGAGCTGTTTGGTCACGAACGCGGAGCCTTCACAGGAGCCATCGCCAAGAAGCGGGGACTATTGGAGCTGGCCGAGGGGGGAACTCTCTTGCTCAATGAGGTTGGCGAGCTTCCCCTGAACCTTCAGTCCAAACTCCTTACGTTTTTGGATACGCGTTCTTTCACTAGGGTAGGGGGTGAAAAGGATATCCGAGTGCACGCGCGTCTCATCGCCGCCACGCATCGTGATCTACGGAGCGAGGTGGAGGAGGGCCGGTTTCTTGAGGCTTTGTATTACAGGGTGAACGTCTATACCGTGCGAGTTCCGGCTCTGCGAGAGCGACTTCAAGATCTTCCCGTCATTGTGGAGGAGATCCTGCTCAACCTTGCCACTGATATGCGCCTGACTCAGGTACCCGCTATATTGCCGCAAGATATGGAAAAGCTTGCCTCGTACAATTGGCCGGGAAATATCCGAGAATTGCGCAACGTGTTGGAGCGAGCGGTGATGCTTTCCAAAGGGGCTAAACTTGAAGTCGAAATTCCGTCTCTACCCACGGGCCCGCGCGAGTGGTCACACGAGGTCACATTTCCGGATGGAGCCAATCTACAGAATATCATTGACCAAGTGACACGGAGCCTGTGTGCGGAGGCCTTGCGTCGCTCCACCGGGAACAGGAAGGAAGCTGCAGAACTTCTTGGAATATCTCGCCAATCTCTGTATCGTTACATTAAAAATCAAAACAACTTGCCCGAACCTGGAACACGTATTTAGAGTTCCAACAATAGCAAATCCGGCCAGTGTCCATAATCGGACGTCCGGTCGTGATACATCTGAACAGAGCATAACTCACTGGAATTACTAGTGCCGACTCGATCCCTCGTCCAATAGTGGTCATCTCCAGTTTGCGTTCCAAATTTGGGCGCTTGTCCTGGGCCTGGTTCGTCCAAGCAACGATGTAGCATCATGGCACATTCGCTCTAAACGTCCCTTCATCAACTCTTTGGCATCTCAATTGCATCCAATTCATTACGGCGCTGATTCGTATCTGGAACCCTATCGAGGTCCGGGATCGGTTTCTCTGAGCAATTCTCAGGATGGCTCCCCCCGACCGACCACCCAGGAGTCACCGGTTTCGAGGCCTCATGTGTTCCGGATACGATGGCCCTTTTGAGCGAAGTTCGATGTCGACCAAACATTGGCCAGCGGTGCGCCAATGGAGGTGCCGGGTGAGCCGATCCAGGAAAATTATTTTCCTTATTACGATATGTCTGACGTGCTTTTTCGGGAGAATAGCCGCTGCTGACGGTCCTGTTGTGAACGCTGTCGCTCTGGGGGACCTGCAGCTAACCCTTAACTGCAATCAGGAGCATCGAACCTACCTTGGGGTAGCGTCAGAGGATTCGATCACTCTGTCTCAGATTCGGGCAGATCATCTCATAATAGTCATTTTCAATTCCTTTTGTACCATTTGTCAGGCTGATGCAAGGATCTTGAATTCCATGTACCAGATGGTAACAGACGATCCGCTGCTTGAGGGTAAGGTCAAAATGATCGGTATCGGCACGGGGAACACCGCAGTTGAAGTGGAGCAGTTCCAACAGGACTACAAGGTTCCCTACCCATTATTTGCCGATCCGGAATTCAGCCTTGAGAAGGCAATACCGGGAAACTTGAGGGCTCCCATGTTTGTGGCCGTGAAGAATCCCGGCGCCGGTCCTCTGGAAGTCGTGCGGACGCATATGGGTCCAATGAAGAGTTTGGACGATATTCTCAAAGAGGCATTGGCTCTCGCTGTGCCGGACACGCCGCTTCCTGCTGCAGGAACGAGACATGCCGCCAAATAGACTTGCCGTTCCCTTGGGCGCATCCTGAAATATCTCGATAGAAACCTTGCTAGAGCAATTTTCGTGGAATGTGGTATTCACTCGACGCGCCATAGCCGGACAGTCCGGCAGAGGGATTCTGGCCGGCGGGGACTGATCATGAAGCTTCAAGAGACAATAGAATGGGAGCCACTTGCCCGAGCATCCTTTCTTCTCAAGGGGCTCCGGGCGTACTTTTGTCAGAACGATGCCGGCGTCCCCGGGCGCTGCCTCCTTATATGTCCTGAAACCACCTGTTCGTCAGACTTCTGCAACAAAGAAACAAGTTCGAGAACACGCGGATGATGTCCGGACCAGCGATCCACGGGAACAGATAGAGAAGAAGTAGGAGGAGTCAGATCATGAATACATCAGACACTTCAAGCGGACGATTTATTGAGAACTTGTCAACTTTGATGGTTTTTTGCGGAGTTGTCACCCTGGGTCTTGGAGGCTTCATTTTGCTCTGCCTAATCGCCTATGCCATGGTGACTCAAAACTTGGCCCTTGGTGTGGTATGTGGACTGCTAGTGTTCTCCCCGTACATTTTGGGTGTGGTATGGTTCTTCACGGTGGGAACCTCGTTGTGGGCAGAGCGCGTCCCAACAAAGGCCAAGGAGACGGCTAGAGCCGCCGCTCAGAGCTAGGGCGAGCAGGCAAAGAGACTGACTGCGCTCAGGCATGGGAGATCGCGGTAGAAATGAGTAGGTTCTGAAGGCAATGCGTCGGACCTGCCTCCTGTTCAATCACCTCCCGAAGAACCTTGGTCTTTTCAACCCGTTTCGATCCCACAAGAACCGTCTTGCGCCCCCTAGACTCCAAAAATTGCGTACACCTACTTGGCCAGGCTCGAAGTTAGCATGGGGCAGATGAGCCGGACATGGCGGTCAGGATGAAGCGCAATCGTTTTACGGTGGTGGCGATCATCAGCATGCGTAGGGAGCGGATGGCAATTAGGAAGGAGCTCGGCGTGACCTGGCGTCCTGTCACCATTTTGTGACCTTTTTTCGGACTGAGACGGATCGAAATGGATTCCATCGAATCGACGTTGCTTGAAATCACCTGACTTTCCGGACAAGTTGTTTGATTTTATAGGAGCGAAAAACGCATTCGAGATGCGCTTCACAGGCAATCGATCAGGATGTTGGGATTGGAGTCCCGAAGCCTCGTTCTCTTATCTGCCGGCAGACCGACTCAGGCGCGTAGACGCAAGTGCTCTCCTTATGTAGGGTCATCGTTTCAAACCTGATGGGCATTAGCGCATCTCCTCAGGCCAAGAATATACTCCTGTTATGCTGCAATGTTCAAGCCAGGACTCGGTGGGAAACAGGCTGGGGGTTAAACGGTTAGGTCTCAGTTCAAGAAACCTGGGAAAAAGGCGCCGGCCTGGCGAAAAGGCTCAGAAGGCGGTCACAATGACGAGGGCGCCCTGCCCCCCAAAAACTGGTCCAGCTCCCGAGTCAGTATAGACCGGCAGCTCATCTAAGGGAGAACTCAGGTCATTGGCGCGAAGATAGGCACTCGCGACAATTCAGGGACGCAAAAAGGGTAAGGGGTATCGCAAAGGAACTCAGTCACCATTTTGTAACCTTTTTTTCAGACTGAAATGGATCGAAATGGATTCCATTGGATCGAATTAGATTGAAAATGTTGGAGAATTAGGTTAGGGCATCGATTTTGGGAATACTTATTTTGCATTCACACGGCAGGGGTCGGACGTTCAAATCCTCTTCCGCCTACCGGGAACTAAGTGACTAAGTCGTGCACGTACACGGCTTCTTTCTTTGGAAGATCTGTTCCCAATTCAGGGGGGCAGCCTGCCTCCATCAAGCGACTAGGAAAAGCAAAGCAGCGCCGAAAAATAAACTTACCCCCTTTTTGGCCGCGGGAATCGAGAACCATAGATGCGGAGCGAAAAATACCCCGCAAGTCGATAGCGCTGTCTACGGTCTTAAACTTCTAACCGTTGGGACCACGCGATCATCGGCAGCCCGATGATCATTCGGAATCCAGGACATGCCGAACCGTCTTCAGCATATCCCTCAGTTGAAAAGGCTTGTTGACGAAGCCTCTGGCTCCGGATTCAATGGTCTCCTTTTTCTTGCCCTCGACAGCAGCCCCACTCGAAATTACGATCTTGGCGTCCGGATTGATCGCCAGAATCTCCTCAAGGCACTTGTCCCCTCCCATCTCAGGCATGATGAGGTCTAAAATGAGCAATGAAATCCGTTCACCCTCTCTTAGATACAATTGTACAGCCTCCGGCCCGCTGGCTGCCGTTAGTACCGTATATCCGGCCCGGCTCAGAAACGTCTGACCCAAGTGCCGTATGAAATCCTCGTCATCCACCAGTAAAATTGTTTCCGTACCGCCGCGAGGCGGTACTTGCTCCGGCTCTGCTCTTCTTTCAGTTTCAGCTTCCGTTATCGCAGGCAGGTAGATTTTGAAGGTAGCGCCAATGCCCGGCTCGCTGTAGCATGTGATGTGGCCGCCATGCTGTCGGAGAATACCGTATGCCATCGCAAGTCCCAGACCAGTGCCCTTGCCCACATCCTTGGTGGTGAAAAACGGCTCAAAAATGTGTTCTAAGGTCTCCTTGTCCATACCGTGACCAGTGTCCTCTACGGTCAACATCACATAACGGCCAGGCTGAGTTTCATGATAGGATCTGCAATATTCCTCGTCCAGACTGATGTTGGTTGTAGAGATGGTCAGGTTGCCTCCATCGGGCATGGCCTGTTCGGCATTCACTGCAAGATTCATCAATACTTGACCCATCTGGCCGGGATCGGCATTAACGGCAGCAAGGTCCCTTTCAAGATGCAGCTCAATCTCGATCATTTTCGGAATGGTACGTCTTAACAACTTCTCTATCCGTGCTACCTCGTGATTCAAATTAATGGGGCGAGGTTTGATTTCCGCTTTTCGGCTGAAGGCTAGCAGGTTCTGAACCAAGTCCGCTCCTCTGCGTCCCGCGTCACGTATCCTCTGGAGGTCTGAATAGCCGGAGGCTTTTTCATCCATTTCGATGAGGAGCAACTCGGAGAACCCCTGGACAGCTGTGAGGATGTTGTTGAAATCATGAGCCATGCCTCCTGCCAAGGCGCCGACTGCCTCCATTTTTTGGGCCTGAAGAAGCTGCCTTTGAAGACTCTTTTGTTCGGTGATGTCGAGAATGACCCCAATCAATCCACCCACGGTTCCGTCAACATCCAGAAATGTGCTCTTATAGAAAATTACGTCATGTTCCGTACCGTCAGCGTATCGAATCCTCGACTCATAAGTCTGGATGCCGCCTCCGGTAAGCAATTCAATGTCCTTGGTGTAATATATATCAGCAAGGTGTTTAGGGTTTAGTTCAAAAACAGACTTCCCCATAATCTCCATCTTAGGCTTTCCAAGAAACTCTGAAAAAGCCTCATTGCAGCCCAGGTACTTGCCGTCTCTGCATTTGAAAAAAACGGGGATTGGAATGGCGTCCATCAATATTTGCTGGAACCGAATCTGTTCCACAGCCACTTCTTCAGCGCGCTTGCGTTCCTCCAGCGCATTGGCAAGCTTGATGTTGCTGTAGCTCAGATTGCCTATCATGGACGCAAAGGCGGTGTAGAAAGACATCGCTGCATCGACCTTCTGGTGGCTCCACCGCGGTACCCTGTCGAGCGCCGCAAGGTATTCCGCCTCCTTGAATCCGTGCCTGTCGGCTTGCTGACGGAATATTTCGTACTCCGGTATTTCGTCATCGAATAAGAACTGTCCCATGAAGATATTTCCTACATGCTGATCGCTCAACATGATGGGAGTGACTATATCCCACATGTTGTTCTTGCACCGATACTGCTTGAAAGTCCCGACCGGGACTTCACGACTGAGTTCGAGATCGCTTTCGATGCATAGCTGACACGATTCCGGATTGACCCGATGGAATTTGGTACAGATATCCTGCCAGCCTGTTCCCACCAACACGTTGCCGTGAAGGTCAATGATGCCGATGCCTACGTTCGTCAGTCGATAGAATTCATTCATAAGCTTCTGAATTTTCTCGCTGTCAATGATATCGGAGAGTTCCAACGCCTCGATATCGGTCTCGGGGGAGAGTATGGCATCGAGTTTCCGTCGAACTCTCTTTTCGCTCTCGCGCAAAGCTTCTTCCGCTTGCTCGCGCTCTGCGCGAGTGCGTAAGGTGTTAATGCCGAAAGCCAAATCGGCTGCCAGCTCTTCCATAAGCCGGATTTCGTCCGGAGTCATGGCGTAGGGTTCCGAGTGATAAATCAGGAGAGCGCCGAACACTTTTGCACTCTCGTCCTTGAGAGGCAGGGCGATACCTGAGCGATAACCTCGCTGCAAGGCGCTCTCTCGCCACGGGACCATTCGCTGGTCCGTTGTGAAATCCTGGACACAGACCGTTTCTCCGCTCCGGATAACTGTTCCAGCAGGTCCTCGTCCTCGTTCGGTGTCGTCTGCCCAAGAAAGTTTGGTGTCTGCGATATACCCGCTATCGAATCCAGCCCAAGCCACAGGGCTTATGGTTTTAGCATCATCATTCTCAGCATATCCCACCCAAGCTAAACGGTAACCCGCCTCATCGCAAATGATGCGGCAGATGTCGTTAACCAAGGTCTGCTCATCCAGCGCCCGCAAAACACTCTGATTACAGTTGCTGACGGCTCGCAACTCGCGATTCAGACGGCGTAGCGCCTCCTCCGCACGCTTGCGGTCGGTGATGTCATCAATGACCGCCACCATTCCCGCGTGCTCTCCGTTTTCGTCACGAATGGTAGTAGTCCATAGGTCAGCCCAAACGACGTTACCATCTTTTTTCACATAGCGTTTCTCAAGTCTGTACGAATCAACTTCTCCTTCCATGAGGGCTTTCAGGTTCCCCTTGGAGATCTCTCTGTCCTCAGGGTGGGTGACATCCAGAAAAGTGAGCCGGCGGAGTTCCTCCTCAGCATAGCCGAGCATATTTGATAATGCCTTATTCACCTTCACAAGTCTGCCGTCTCGGTCAAGCAAGTCGATTCCCATGCCTGCGTTTTCAAAAACGGCTCTGTACTGTTCTTCACTCTCACGGAGCGCTTCCTGAGTCTCCTTACGTTCGGTCACGTCACGATTGGAGACTCGCCTGCCGATATGACTGCCATCCGCGCTATACACAGGGCGACATACATGTTCTATCCAGTGTACGGTACCATCGAGAGCAATTATGCGGAACTCCATTGGCGCTTCTTCAATGTGCGCATCTCGCTTGTGAATATGCTGCACGTGTTGTTCGTAGGTTTCCCTGTCCGTCGGGTGAACGATTCGAGTGAGAAGACCGGGATCGTCGGCGAATTCCTCCGGACCAAATCCGGTTACGCGCTTACAAGTGGGAGACATGTAATTAAGACGACCCATGGGATCAACCCAATACTCCCAGTCATACGTCCAATCGGCTAGGGTGCGGAATTTTTCCTCGCTCGCCCGCAGCGCCTCTTCGGCACGCTTACGCTCGGTTATGTCCATTCTAATTCCGAGCATACGGGTCACTTTTCCGTCTTCATCGCGTTTGACGCTCATTCCCTGGACATGCTGCCATCGATAAGCGCCGTCGGCATGCCGCAAGCGTGCTTCGTATTGATATCCCTTGAAATCCCTCGTCAGCACGTCCTGAATTTTGTCATTCACAAGTGCCCGATCATCAGGGTGCACTCGTTCCAGCCATTCGCGGCGGTCCGCCAATCCTGTATTAGGCTCGTATCCAAGCATGGTATAGTATGTTGGAGAGGCATACCATTGATCAGTTTTGACATCCCAATCCCAAATCCCGATATGAGTGGCTTCCAATGCTAGTCGTAGCCGTTCTTCGGAATCCTGCAAGGCCTCTTCAATTCGCTTTCGGTCGGTGACGTCCTCGGTCAGCTCAATGACGAATTGAACCCGACCGTCGGAATCCTTGATCGGAGACGAGACGAGGTGATAGTACCTGATTTCTGAACCCGCTGGAGTTTCGGTTATGGCCTCGTGCGCTTCGCCGTCCTGGAGGGTGAGGACACAGGGGCAGTACGAGCACGGCTCTGACCTGGGAGGATCGTTGTAATGCTCATAACAGATCTGCCCGCACGCAGGTCGAACCTGAGGGAAATATCTTTTCATGGCCCTGTTGACTTCAACGATTTCCATCTTAGAGTTCAGCAAAGAAATCCCGACCTCGATGTTGTCAACAACCGCCTTATACCTCTCCTCGCTCTCCTTGAGGGCATCTTGGGACCGCTTGATCTCTGAAATATCATGTAATATGCAATGAGTCTGTCTGAATCGTCCTTGTTCGTCACGTCCTATCTGTCCGTCAAAGGCCACGGAGACTTGGGAGCCGTCTTTCCTGATCATCTCAAACTCGACCCAGTGAATCTCACCTGCAGCTTTGAATTTGGGGAAGTTGATCTTGAAATGCTCTTGATAGCCAGGAGCTAGGAAATCGCCGAACCATTTGCCAATTACTTCTTCGCGGGAATATCCGAGGGTTTCCAGCCAGGCATGGTTCACTTCTAAGAAATAGCCGTTTTCGTCCAAAGACTGGTATCCCAACGGAGCATTTTCATAAAGTAATCGAAACCTTTCTTCGCTCTCCCTCAGAAGCCTTTCCGTCCCCATGAGTTTGGCTTCCGACTGCTCTAGTTCGGACACTCTGCGGCGAAGAGACTCCAGTTCATTGTTGAGTTCATCTCTAGTTTTATCTTGGTTTTCCATGGCTGGCGCCTCCTACAAAGCATAGGATGGACGGAGGGAGAGGCTTTTTTGTCAACTGCGCACACATACTTAGTGACGGGGAGCGCAGCAGTGAATTACAGCAGAGCATCACATCGAATCCGGCCATTTTCCGCTGGCTTTCAGCCCGAATCCAACACCTCTCGCACCTTTTTCGCTAGGGCTTCCGCGGTGAACGGCTTCTGCAGAAACTTCACTCCCGCATCCAGAACCCCGTGATGGGCAATGGCATTCTCAGCGTACCCGGACACGTACAGAACTCGCATTTCCGGAAGCGCCGGAGACAATAAATCGAACAGACTCTTACCGTCCATCTGAGGGAGTACCACGTCCGTCAGCAACAGATCTATCGGCCCTCTGCGTGTCGCACTTGCTCTCTTTGCCTCCTCCGGATCGCTGCACTGAAGGACACTATATCCGAGGGTTTCAAGCACTTCTGCAGTTAGCTGGCGGACAACTTCATCGTCCTCTACAACGAGGACGGTCTCCCTCCCTCGAAGTTGAGTTGTGGCTGCCGGTACGCTCTGTGGCTGTTCTGAGGCGCGTTGGACAAGGGGCAGATAAACCCTGAACGTTGTGCCTCTGTCCGGTTCACTATACGCAGTTACGTGCCCTTGGTGTTGTTTCACGATTCCATACACTGTGGAAAGGCCCAACCCCGTGCCCTTCTCCTTTCCCTTGGTAGTGAAAAAGGGCTCAAAGACACGGGGTAGCACATGCGGGTCCATCCCGTGCCCGGTGTCGGAGACTGCTAACATCACGTAAGGTCCGGGGCGGACCTCGGAATGGGTTCGGGCATATGCTTCGTCCAAAGAGGCGTTGGCGGTTTCCATAGTCAACTTTCCGCCTGCCGGCATGGCATCTCGGGCGTTGATAGCCAGGTTAAGGAGGATTTGCTCGATTTGCGCCGGATCACCCATAACTGTGCCGGCAGATGGGTCTAGAAAAGTTACGACCTCGATATCCTCGCCTATGAGTGGCCTGAGCATTTTCTCAAAATTGGCAATTACTTCATTGAGGTTCAGCGGCCTCAAATCGAGTATCTGCTTGCGGCTGAACGCAAGAAGCTGTCGTGTCAAATGCGCCGCCCTAACACCGGCGCGGCCTATCTGCACGACCTTGCCGTGATATGGAGAGTCTGCCGGGATTTGTTGAGTCAACACATCCGAATAACCAATGATGGCAGTCAGGATGTTGTTGAAGTCGTGGGCTACCCCCCCAGCCAACTGGCCGATCGCTTCCATTTTCTGGGCCTGGATAAGTTGTCTTTGAAGACTCTTTTCCTCGGTGATGTCACGGGCTATTGTTGAGGCGCCGACAATTCTTCCTTCGATGTTTTTGATAGGAGAAATGGTGAGAGACACATCTATTTCACTCCCGTCTTTTTTCAGGCGCACTGTTTCATAGCGCTCAACGTGTTCTCCGCGTTTTATTCTTGCAAGCAACTCCGGAACCTCATCCTGACGTTCTGCCGGGACTAAGAGGCATATTGGTTTGTCCACAACTTCGCTGTGTTTGTAACCATATATATTTTCCGCTCCTTTGTTCCAGCTTGTGATTATTCCATCCAAAGTTTTCCCTATGATGGCGTCATCGGAAGATTCAACAATCGCTGCCAACTGAGCATTTTTTTCCTCCGCCCGCTTTCGCTCGGTGATGTCCACCAATACGGCGATGTTGCCGGTGATCCGGCCCTTGTCATCATGCAAAGAAGAGGCATAGATGCTGTAATCAATCGGTGAGCCATCGCGCCTCTGCCGGCGCACTTCCACACCGTCCAGGGTCTTGCCGCTGCGTATCCGTTCCCGAAAGCCCCTGAATTGCTCATGGCTCTCCGGCGGCACAATGGGAAGCGGCCTGCCCATGACCTCATCGGCAGTCCAGCCGAGCATCTTCTCGGCCGCCGGATTCCATAGCATTTGCACGTTTCCATCCAGGTCCAGACCGATGATGGCCGTTGGCGCGGCCTCAATGACGGCGCGAAGCAAGTCGTTGGACTGCTGCAATTCCCTCTCGCCCCTCTTGTGTTCGGTGATGTCAAGAAATGCCCCGACTATACCTGCTACCTCTCCGTGGGAGTCCAGGTAGACATCCTTGGCATAAATGACGGGATGAATCTCGCCATCCTTGGCTTTCACCTGGAACTCATACTCTTGGTGTTCTCGATTTCGCATGAGTTCCAAGTCCATCTGGTGGTACTTGTCCGCGAGTTCACCAGGCCAGAGCTCGTGGACGGTTTTCCCCCTGATGTCCTCGGAGCTAACGCCCATGATCTCAGTAAACGCATCATTGCACCCGATGTATCTGCCGTCTCTGTCCTTGTAGAAGATGGGAACGGGCGCGGCACGCAGGAGAGAGTCTATGAACCGGCTTTTCTCGCTCAGAGACTTCTCGGCCTGTTTTCGCTCGGTGATGTCGCGAGTGACATGAACCGAACCTATGACCTGACCATCCTGGCCGACCACCGGGGAAACGCGAACGTCATATGTCCCTCCCAAACGAGGCTCCACTATTTCCGCAGAATGTTCCTCGCCGTCAGCGAGAAGCTCAGAGTGTGGACAAAAAGCAGGGGGTTCCTTTTCTCCGTGAACAAGTTCAAAGCAGAGTTTGCCTATTAACTCCTGCTCCGTCGTCCCAAGGACCTCGGCCATGGCCTTGTTCGCCCGGAGTATCCTGTGCCCAGAGTCCAGGACCATAACGAAGTCTGAAATAGCATTGAACGTTCGTTCCCATTCCCGGTTGGCTCGATCTAACGATTCCTCTGCCTTCTTTCGCTCAGTAATGTCGTGTAATATGCAGTGGGTCTGTTTGAACTGTCCTTGTCTGTCACGTCCGATCTTACCGTCCGCGGTGACGAAGATAGTCGATCCGTCCTTCTTCACCATTTCGAATTCAATCCCGTGGATCTCCCCGGCATCTTTGAATTGTGGGAAGTAGCTTGTGAATATCTCTCGGTATGGAGCGGTAAGAAAATCTCCGCACCAGTTGCCTATAATCTCGTTGCGAGAATATCCGACCGCATCCAGCCACGCCTGGTTGACTTCCAAGAAGCAGCCGTTTTCATCCAGGGACTGATAACCCAATGGAGCGTTTTCATAAAGTAACCGGAACCTTTCTTCGTTTTCTCTCAGAAGTCGTTCTGTCTCCTTGAGTCTGGCTTGTGACTCTTCCTGTTCGGACACTCTGTCACGAAGCCTCTCCAATTCGTTGATGAGCTGCTCTTTGGTTTTGTCTTGATCTTGCATGGCAGGCCTCCTCTGGTGGAGGACTGAAGGGTAAGGAAGGGTCGTCTTTTGCTTATATTATTTCCCTTTTATTATATACGGTTATAAAACCAAGAGTCAAACGATGAATAATGAATCAAGATCAGGGGAGAATAGGATCTTATCGCCCGTGTTAGAAGATAATGATCGGGCCTACCCCGCTATGGTTGACGTCTTTTTGGCGTCGCTTTTGACGTCATAATATCTCTCTAAAGCGCTCGATAGTGACTAACGGTGGCAGAAATCTTCAAGGAAATCGTAGCGTAGCCAGTGGAACAGTGTTGAAGATACGTGCTATCACCCGGGGCCCTGGGTTGGAATTTTAAAACCTCTCCCGCGTACCAAAGAATAAGAGCTAGGCCCTGCAAGCGACAGAGCCCTTTTTCTTTCTGAAGTCGTCACGGGGAATCGACGACTCTATCGACTTTGTCCACCTGGAATATCCTTTTCTTGAAAAACGAAGACAGACAACTCTAAAATTGATAAAACTAGATTGAGTCAAATTTTGTCTTTGGGAGTCAAATGTGCTCGTCATCCGGCCCGTAAGGTTGAAAGATCTGGATCGGTTAGTAGAACTGGCTCACCAAGCCAGTTTTGGGCTGACTTCCATCCCGAGAGGAAGAAAACTTCTTCGGAAGAGGATCCTCGAATCAGTGGAAAGCTTCGCCAGGACGAGTGACTATCCAAGAGGAGAACTCTTTGTCTTCGTTTTAGAAGACGCAGAGCAAGGATTAGTATTAGGCACGAGTTGCGTTGTGTCGAAGCTCGGCGGGTTCCAACCGTTTTACACATACCGTATAGAAACATGTCTGCACCAAAGCAAAATGCTCAAAGCGCAGAAACAGATACAGACACTCAATTTGGTGGCGGAGCACGACGGTCCCGCTGAAATTGGCGGTCTGTTCCTCGGATCGCAGTACCGGAAGCATGGCAGCGGGAGGCTGTTGTCATTATTTCGTTTCTTATTTATGGCCGAACATAGCCGCCGTTTCGAATCGATAGTGCTTGCGGAAATGCGCGGCGTAGTGGACGACCAAGGGCGCTCTCCCTTTTGGGAAGCGCTGGGCAGTCACTTTTTTGATATTGATTACCCGACTGCAGACTATCTGACTCAAGTGGACAAGAAGTTCATCGCCGATCTCATGCCCACGTGTCCGATCTACATCCCCTTACTGCCGGAATCAGCCCAGGAAGTTATAGGGAAGGTCCATGAACGGACTAAACCCGCGCTGAAGATGTTGGAGGACGAAGGTTTTCAGCATACCGAGATGGTTGATATCTTCGAAGCAGGGCCGCTCATTTACTGCAAGCTCAATGACATTCGAATAGTAAAAGAGAGCCGTAAAAGCGCTGTAACTGAAATAGCGACAGAGCCTATCGAATCGATCCCGTTCATCATTACCAATACGCAAAAAGATTTCCGAGCCTGTATAGGCCCAATAGCCGAGAACCGGAGAAGTGTGAGGATAACCAAAGAAACGGCGAAGTCACTACAAGTGACGGTGGGGGACAAGGTCCGCTTCAGTCCGCTTCGGCCGTTGAAACCGGGTGGCGCCGGCAAATGAGTCCTATTAGATCACATTTTATCGGGGGCGAGTGGATCGAAGGCGCAGGGGAAGAATTTGTCTCTACGGACCCGGCGACTGCGGAAGTAATTTTTGAGGGTCGCTTAGCCACGCCAGAAGAGGTCCACACGGCCGTCACGGCCGCGATCAATTCTTTTGAGAACTGGGCTAATAAGACAACAGCCGATCGCGTCGCGTACCTTGAAACTTTCCGCGAGCGACTTATCGCGCACAAGGACGATTTATCTGAGGCCATAAGCCTGGAAACAGGCAAACCTCTTTGGGAATCCGCGACTGAAGTGGATGCTATAATCGGCAAGATCGGTCTTTCCGTACAGGCGTACGATCAGCGCTGCGGCATTATTAAAACAGAATTAGGTCCTGCGGCCGCGGTAACGAGATTCAAACCCCACGGCCCGGTGGCGGTATTTGGCCCGTTTAATTTTCCGGGCCACCTGCCCAACGGCCACATAGCGCCGGCGCTTTTAGCCGGAAATACCGTAATCTTAAAACCGAGCGAACAAGCGCCACTGGTTGCTCAGCGAATGATTGAACTATGGCGGGATGCGGGTCTGCCCAATGGCGTGCTCAACATGGTTCAAGGCGGTCGAGAAACCGGAATCGCTTTGTCGCGAGACCAGCGGATTGCCGGTCTGTTTTTCACCGGCAGCGCTGAAGTGGGAAAGGCCCTCCACGCACAATTCGCAGGGCATCCTGAAAAGATACTTGCCCTAGAAATGGGGGGTAACAATCCCCTGATCGTGCATGATATCTCCGATTTTCAGGCCGCTGCCTATCTTACCGTTCAGTCTGCGTTTATAACGGCTGGCCAGCGTTGCACTTGCGCTCGCCGGTTGATCGTGCCCGCCGGCAAAGAAGGTGATATTTTTGTCCGTTCACTTATCTCTATGATAGGAAAAATACGCGTGGGGAAGTACTCCGATCGCCCCGAACCGTTTATGGGTCCTGTTATTTCCGAGAAAATGGCGGACAACCTGCTGAATGCCCAGTATGAGCTGCGAGATCGAGGCGGAGCTATCCTGGTAGAGATGAAAAGCTTGGATGGTCCGGGATATTTTCTGTCTCCCGGCCTTTTGGATGTCACAAAGGTGTCCAATCGGGCTGATGAGGAACTTTTTGGACCTCTTCTCCAATTGATACGGGTTGACAATTTCGATGCCGCGATTCGGGAAGCAAACAACACTGCTTTCGGTCTTGTAGCAGGCTTGTTAAGCGACAACGCGGATCTTTATAAGGAGTTATTTCGCAGAATCCGGGCCGGGGTTGTCAATTGGAACCGGCAGACGACAGGGGCAACGGGCAAGATGCCTTTCGGCGGAGTGGGGATTAGCGGTAATCACAGACCAAGCGGTTACTTTGCCGCGGATTATTGCGCATATCCGGTGGCATCATTAGAAATGGATCGACCGGTTCTGCCCGAGGTGCTCACGCCCGGTATCGACCTCTAATACTACGCGACCACACGTGTCTATTCTTAAATTATAATTTTGGCTTCACCGAATTATGAGCAGCAAAGCCAGTGAAGTAAATTTCGACGGTCTGGTGGGTCCGACGCATAATTACGCCGGCCTCGCTTACGGCAATGTCGCCTCAATGAAGCACGCCCTGACACCAGCCAATCCACGGGCTGCGGTTCTCGAGGGGCTTGAGAAGATGAAACTGCTCACGGATTTAGGGGTAGCGCAAGGTGTGTTTCCTCCGCACGAACGACCGCACATGGAAAGCTTGAGGCGATTGGGATTTGACGGATCTGATTCCCGGATACTGGCCCAGGCGGCCAAGGATGCGCCGGCTCTACTGGCCGCGTGTTACAGCGCCTCGGCTATGTGGGTGGCCAACGCTGCGACAGTTTCGCCCAGCGCAGATAGCTCGGACGGGCTGGTTCACTTCACCCCTGCCAATTTAATAAGTCTTTTTCATCGATCCATCGAGACACGGTTCACGCAGCGAATGCTAGAGACCGTTTTCAGCGACCCGACCGCGTTCGTTCATCACCCGCCACTGCCTTCTACGGACCAATTTTCTGATGAGGGAGCGGCCAATCACGTAAGGCTATGCAGATACCATCATGAAAGAGGGATAGAACTCTTCGTGTACGGAAAGAAAGCCCTGGAAGATTCCCGACAAGGCCTCGAAGCGTTTCCTCAACGCCAGACCTATGAAGCGTCTTCAGCAATAGCCAGATTGCATAAACTGGAGCCACGAGGCACAGTATTCGCTCTCCAGAATCCCTTAGCGATTGAAGCGGGAGTGTTTCATAATGATGTAATTTCTGTCGGAAACCAGGAAGTCCTTTTGTTCCATTCCCAGGCCTTCTCAGATTCTCAATGCGTTCCTGATGAACTCAAACAAAAATTTTGGGAATGTTGCGGGACTGAACTGATCTTGATCGAAGTTGGTCCTGGGCAAGTATCGCTGGAAGAGGCAGTGGAAACGTATCTGTTTAACAGTCAGCTTGTCACATTACCGGACGGCGGCATGTGCTTGATTGCTCCACGCGAATGCATGGAAAACGTCAACACAAAAGCGTTTCTGGAATCATTAGTAGCCGATTCCACCAATCCCATAACAACGGTCCATTATGTTAGCATAAGGCAAAGCATGAAAAACGGGGGTGGACCGGCCTGCCTGAGACTCCGAGTGGTCTTGACCGACAAGGAGCGGGCCCTGAGTCATCAAGGGATTTATCTGACTCCAAATCTCTACCAAGATCTTAAAGACTGGGCTTGCCGTCAATATCGCGACCGCTTGCTTCCGGAAGATTTGGCGGATTCGCGGCTGGTCGACGAGAATCGTGCAGCGCTTGACGAACTCACGCAGATTCTACAGTTGGGCTCACTATATGATTTCCAGAAGATCTGACCCGAATACCGAATGCCAATCAAAATCGTTTCGGATAGCATCGCTGAAGCACCGCGCGCACCACAGATTTCAGGTGATCTATGTTAGTTCCCTTCTTTTCCAAGAAAGCGGCCACGTTCCTCACGGCCTCATGAGAGGAATAATCCGTTGGAAAAGTGTGAACAACTATAGGCAAAGAAGGCATACGATTCCGGAGGTATTCCAGGACTTCCGGTCCCCCAAAATAAGGCATATCCAGATCAAGAATGAGAAGATCGCCTGGCGCGTCCGTTTCGATAATATTCAGTAACTCTCGATCATCTTTGGCTAATTTGACTGAGTAGCCGTCAGCGCTGAATTCCCTCCGCAAGAACTCTCGGACATTTCTGTTTCGGTCTGCGATTAACAAGGTGAATTTGTCGTCCATTGCGCCGGTCCTGCGAAAATTCACACAATTGCAAGCAATGGATGTGCCAACCATGATAATTGGCTATAACGCTCTACACCTTGTAACCACCGACTTCCGCTACAGGTGGTAAGTGATTCCGAACTGAGGGGATGTCAATTTTTCTGACAGGTCGTAAAGATATGTCGATCCTATTTGATGCCACCGGCGGAACGTGTAGAGGGCATTTTCCATGAAAGAACCGTGAGATCCCCGTAAAAGATCGGGGGGCGATGCCATTCTCGTGGTCAATCGCTTCGAGCGGCAGTTTCTATCTTTATGCCGAATTTTTCCATCTTAGCCAAGAGTGTAGGCCGAGATAGTCCCAACAGTTTGGCGGCCTGGGAGCGGTTGCCCCCGGTGACATTCAGCGCTTCTGCGATGAGAAGAGCGCCGAATCGGTCCATAAGGTCCGTGAATAGCTTTTCACCTCCACCGAACGAAAGAGTCTTGCGTGCCCATTGTCTTAAGGAGTCATCTTCTTTCTCTAGAGTTGCTTCTTTCCGCGCAACCTCCCCGCGTATCGCATGTGATATTTCTTCAGCGCTAGTGGGCGCTCCCCTACCGAAAATAAGCGCCTTTTGAACCGTGTTGGCCAGTTCCCGAACGTTTCCGGGCCAAGAATAGTTTTGCATAATCGCTTTTGCTTCCGGAGAGAATCCGGGGGAATCAACGTGCATTTCCTTGGAGAATCTCAACCGGAAATAATCCGTTAACGTCGCGATGTCACCGGTTCGCTCCCTGAGAGGTGGGAGCGCCAATGTCACCACCTTTAAACGGTAGTAGAGGTCCTCTCGAAAACGTCCATCGGCGAGCGCGGCTTCGAGATCGCGGTTGGTTGCGGCGATGACTCGGACATCGACCGGTATAGGAGACCTGCCGCCCAGGCGCTCAATACTCTTTTCCTGGAGAAGGCGGAGGATCTTTGCTTGTATGCTGAAGGGCATGTCACCGATTTCATCAAGAAAAACCGTACCGCCACTGGCCTGCTCGATCTTTCCGACCTTGCGAGTGACTGCTCCGGTAAAAGCTCCTTTTTCATAGCCGAACAATTCACTTTCCAGCAGCGTTTCAGGGATGGCCACGCAATTAATAACCAGGAACGGCTTTTCCGCTCGAATACTATGCTGGTAGATGGCCCTGGCGACGAGTTCTTTTCCCGTGCCCGACTCGCCTCGAATCAATACAGTGGCATCTGTGGGAGCGACTCTACCGATAGCTTTGTAGACCTCTTGCATGGCCCTGCTTCGGCCCAGTATCACATCCGGAGATCTCTCGTCACCGAAAGCGTCCACTTCTACGCGGGACCTCATGAATCGTCCCGCTTCAAGCGCCTTATCTATCAGCGACAACATCTCGGGAATATCGAATGGTTTGAGCACGTAATCGAACGCCCCCAGCTTAGTGGCTTTGATAGCGGTGTCGGTTGTTCCGTAAGCCGTCATGATTATGACCGGCAGCTTCGGCTCAATTTCATGAATAGCTTGAAAAGCTGTCAATCCATCCATACCCGGAAGTCGAACGTCCATAATGACCAAGTCAGGCAGATTGGCCTTGGCCAGTTCCAGACCCCCTTCACCTGTGGGGGCGGCTTTGACGGTGTGCCCTTCACTGGTGAGTAGTTTCTCAAAACTCGTCCTTAACTGCGCATCGTCATCCACAATCAGGATTGTGCCCACTTTTGATCCTCCATAACGGGCAGGGTGATGATGAAAGTAGAACCTTCCCCTTCCACGGATTTCAAATCAAGCCAACCGCCGTGCTCTTCGACGATGCGTGTGGCAATGCTCAGTCCTAGGCCGGTCCCTTCCTCTTTGGTGCTGAAAAATGGCTGAAATAGCTTGTCCTGAATGGATTCGGGAATTCCGGGGCCGTTGTCGGTGACCTTTATGACCACTACCGGGCCGAGTTCCTTAGACACACTCTCCTCCTCCTTGATGTTGACGGAGCCTCCTTGAACCATGGATTCACATGCGTTGACAATCAGGTTAACAAAGACTTCTTTCAATTGGTCCCGATCGGCCTGAATGCGGGGTAATCTTTCCCGACGTTCGACTTCCACGTCTATATCATAGGACTCGAGCCGGTGCTTAAGCAGTTGAAGCGCCATATCCACCGAATCCGACGGGCTCACTTTCTGAATCTTCAACTTGGGAGGCCTTGAAAACTCCAAGAAATTATTCACGATGGTATCTATGTGTCTTATCTCTTCGGAAATCACCTCAAAGTCATCCTTCTGGCTCGAGGTCAGGTCTAATGTGCGTTCCATTGAAAAAAGCCGCATCTTTACTGATGTTAGCGGATTCCTCACGCTATGAGCCACACCTGCAGCCAATTTTCCGACAAGCGCCCACTTTTCGGCTTGCTGGAGATGCTCGCGACTCCACTTGAGTTTGCTTTTTGTCTGATCGACATCCCTTATTAAGGTTTGGAAGCGGGCGCTTAGCGCTTTAACCTCATTTCCTTCTCCGTCTATCCTTGCCGCATCCGGTCCCATTGCCAACCGGCGTATCGGTTCCAAAACGTCTTTGATCAGAACATAAGCCAGAACTCCCCCAATCGTCACCACACTCAGAAGCGCTATCATGGCCAACCCATTGACCACGGCTGCTCGCTCGCGAGTCGTTTTTCGAGTCTGGGCTATCCGCTCCTCGAAGCCCTTCCTGAATTGACGACTCAGCTCGATTATCTTAAAAAATTGAATACGGACGTTCTTTTGAAGATTGAACCCTTCTTTCGTCTTTCCCTCGCTGTACAATCTGATTATTTCATCACGAGAATAGCTATAACGTATGTACTGTGATTCAATATCATTAATTTCTTTTCTTTCAGAATCGGTGTCAGCGTACTGCCTTGCTTTCCTCAACCAAATTTCGAATGCGCGTTGATATTTATCAAGCTGCTGGAGCCACTCCGGATCATGATCCTGGGAATAGTAGGTGACATATCCTTTCTGCATGACCAGAGCGTTTTCCAATTCCTGAGCCGCTTGGAAAGCCGGCACATCCATGTCGACTACTGCGGTCAGAAATCCTTCGGTCATATAAATGTTCCAAAGGGAAACCAGGCCTCCGCCGACGGTTAATAAAACCAATGCGGAGAGCATGAACAGTATGCGAGTTCGCAGTCGCAATCTTTGCAACATCCTGATCTGCCTCTTGTATTATTAGCTGTCATATGCGAGGGCAAGAATGAGCTTACCGCTGATCCCGGACTCAGTCAACAATGAGCGAAACCACTGAACTTCCGTTCTTTCTTCACTTCGAACCTTTCGCTGGTGGGCCGTGTGGCCACAGGAATAATGGAAAGGAGAGTCAGATGCGCTCACTATTAATGGTGTGTGGCTAATAGTTTTATCGGGTATTGCTCTGGCAGGTAATGATTTTGAAAAGGAGTTGGGCGGCTATCAGCAAAAAGAATATGCAAAGGCTCTCGAGATGGCCGGGAGCTATTTACTATTCGGGCACAGCAAAAAAGCAGGGAGGCAAACTGCCCCCGCCATGCTCCGACAGCGGATAATTCTTGAGACCATATGAATTGGCAATTCGGATCAGGAGATTTGGGAAACCTCTCCTCCCCTGAGTTGGAAAATTTTGTTTGTGGTCCTTCGCACTAGTTGCATATCATGCGATATCAAAATGTAGGTGAACGACGACTCGGTTAGCAGGTCGATTATTCTCTCGGAAGTCTCTTCATCAAGACCGTTGGTAGGCTCGTCCAAAATAAGCAGTTCCGGTTCCATAGCCAAGACAGTAGCGAGCGAGACTAGACGTTTCTCTCCGCCGGACAGCTGATAAGTTATTCTTTGTTCGTACCCGCCGAGATTCAGCAAATCCAGTGTCGTTGAGACTATTCTCCTTGCCTCTCGGGTAGATTTCCCCAAATTGAGCGGACCAAAGGCAACATCTTCGAGAACAGTGGGGCAAAAGAGTTGATCATCCGAATCCTGAAACAAGTATCCGATTCGTCCTCGAATTTCGGTAAAATCAGCCTCATTGGTTCTTTTCTTTCCGAAAACCTCCACGGCGCCGGCCTCAGGCTCAAGTAGTCCCATGACGATCTGGCACAAGGTTGTTTTACCGGATCCGTTTGGACCTATCAATCCGATACGATCTCCGGGCTCAACGGCAAAATCCACCCCATTAAGAATAGGATGCGAATTATATTTGAAACGAACATTACTTAATCGAATCATCGGACTACCAATAACGCCCCTATGAAAACCAGACTGGACCCGGCCACAATATAATCCAGGCTTTTCATTTGATAATCGTCAAGTATGTAGAACTTATCCTTAAAGCCACGACATTTCATGGCGGCCATAATTCTGTGCGACCGATCGAGACTCCTGACAAGGAGCGCGCCGAAGAAGTAGGCGTACGTTTTGTAAGTATGGAGATTGGCTCCGGGTTTGAAGCTTCGCATCTTGGCGGCGTTTACCAGCCTGTGGTATTCCTCGTGAATCACTTGGATATATCGGAAACTGAAAAAGAACAGGTGGATCAGTTTATGCGGGACTCCAAGATGGCTAATAGCATGGACCAGGGCGAACACGCGAGATGTGCCTAAGAGCGCTATCATGGCCAAAATGATAGCGTTCGATTTCAGCGTCAAAGAAAAGGCGGCAATAATGCCTTCCCGGGAAATGGACAGCAACCCCAGCGAGTAAAGGGCCTCTCCCGGAACCGTGAATGGCAGACAAACCCACAACAAGGCTATGAAGACATTGACGACTGCAAGCCTCATCAACAGCTTCTTGATACTGATGCGAGCAAAAACAATCAAGGCGAGCGGAAAGCAAAACGCCACAGCGGACATGGTAATGGAATTGTTCAAGGCCACTATCAGCGAAAAAGCCAACGCGGCCACAATTTTGACTCTCGGATCCAGATTGTGAATCGACGAACTACCGAGAGCAAATTCTTCTATGTGCATGGTTGAGCGTCCAGGATATGTTATTATTTTCCCATGTTACGACGGCTCATCAAGTATGCGGCCACTCCAACGATCCCAAGAATCCACCCGATTCCGCCGAAGATTTCAGTCAGGGAGATTCTTTTTTCATTCAATTCCATGAGCAGCTTCTGTTGCTTCCCCAGCATTGTAGCTAAGGGCTGGATCTTTCTATCGACAGCCTCTTCGACAATTCTTTTTAGCACGGCCCGATCGTGAGACGTCTCAGGGCTTCCGCTCAAGTTCATTTCCTGCGGCTGCGGATCCTTCTGAGCCGGAGCCGCAGCGGTCTTACGCTTAGGATACGCCGGTAGCTCTGAGGCCGGTATACGGAACTCCGCCTGATGCTCCGGCCCTGCTTTCAAAACAATTCGCAAGTCTCCTCGGACCGGAACGACGTCGGCCACTTTGAACGAGTAGACCCCGTCATTGTTTGTCCTGCCTTCGTGGAGCTTATTTCCTTGAGCGTCGAACACCTCGACAATGCTGTCTACAGCTTTGGATTTGCCTGTGAAATAACCTTCCACAAAAATTTTTTGCCCGTCGACATAAGCGAAGACATTCACACCGTGGCCCCAGGCTAGGGGACAAATCATAACGGACGCAGAGATGGTAAGGAACAGCCAAATAGGGACGAGCTGACGTAAGTTGCTATAACTTAATGACAATTAGAATCTCCTCACATTGAAGAAGAGAGCCGACAGAGGCATATCCCGTTCGCCAGCTGTGGCGCCTGAGCGGCGGAGGCCAGGGATTGACCGCTTTCTCGTGCGAATTTCGCGGAGAGCGTGTACGCAACATAGCACACTTTATTAATTAATAGCATCCAATGGACCCTGTGTCAAACCGTGCGACGATTTGCCATACGGCGAAGTGGATTCCCGAAACGCTGGATTGATTCTATCTGTTGGATCGTTTCTTTTGCTCCGCAGGCAGCCCGGAGGGCTCTTTCCTGCAAGAAAACCGCTCCCGGACCCCCCGCAAAGAACTCCTATAATGTTGTCTCACTAACGCTTTGTGTGCGGCTAAGCCAACCTCTAGTTGACCCATGTCTACTCCGCAAACATATGGGAGTTTTCTGAAAGGGGGTCCAGAGGGAAACCTCTTTTGCAAAAGAGTTTTTCTCCTGGTCGTCCGCTTTCTGAAAGTCATTTCTCCTCCCACAAACGGACCTAATGCAATAATCCACTATCTGTATAGCGCCTCGGGCCTGATCCGCCTGAGGAACTCAATCGCAAAGCCAGTGATGATCCCCTCAACAATCATCACAGGGATATGAGCGGCTACAATAAGCCATGAGACAGTTCTGAATGACTCGCCAGAGGCCGTCAAAGACAAGCCAACGAGCAGGGCGGCCAGGAAAATTGAACCCGCTCCCGCGAGAAATTGAAACGCTCCTCTGACCAAGGAATTCGAACTGAGAATTCCAGTACGACAAATGTAGCCCATTATGACGGCGGGAAATGCCATGCTGAATGTATTTACGCCTAGAGTTGTCAGCCCGCCGAACTGAAAAAGTATCGCGTGCAGGGAAACTCCGACGAGGATCGCGGGGAAGGCGAGCCATCCGAGCAAAAGGCCGCAGAGGCCGTTGAGAACCAAATGCGCCGCAGCCGGACCAACCGGCACGTGAACAAGCGAAGCTATGAAAAAGACTGCAGAAAGAAGAGCCACCGTCGGCAACTTCTCGTAGTCCATCTTTTTCAGGCCGATTGCGGTCCCGGCTACGGTGAGCGCGGCCCCCGTAGCCAACACAGGAGCGCTTAAAATCCCTTCAGATATATGCATAGCATCCTACTGCATCGGATAGGCTTGTACCCAGATTACTGCTCCGATCTCCACTCTCTTGTCTTTTCCTTCATGCTTGATCTTTTCTAAACCCTCCATGACAGCGGAAAAACCCCACCAGCCTGGCTTAGGCATAGCGTACGAGAAAATCCCGTTCGGATCGGCCTTGATTACCTGACGGATATGCGAATCGGTCGGGGCCTTGGTTTTGCCTCTGCCCCAGAATTCCACCTCAACTTCCGCGTGCGGCACAGGTTGTCCATCCCGGAATATCTGACCGGTAAACAAATTGCCCGCATAAAGGCCGTACGGTCTTGAAAGTGGGACGATCTCCGCGGGAATGCCCGCGGCTTTGGCGATAGGTTTGTCCCACCCGACTTCCGCTCCTAAAGCGTCCACTGTTACTTTGGTAAAGTGGATGATGAACTTGTCTTCCGCGGGCTCCCAGTAAGGCTTTGGCTGCATGAAGAAGATGTAATCCGCCGGTCTGGCTATTTTGTATGTGGTCTCCCAGGTGGACTTGCTCTCGACTTTCTTCTCTCTGAGAGTCCCAGTGAGGTCCGTTACCTTGCCCTCGACGACGACTCCAAACTTCTCCGGTTTCAGGAGTTCCATCTGGGGGCCGTCTTCAAACGGATGAGTAAACTGTAGCGTTAGAGATATCTCCCGAGGGTCGTCTTTGCCGACCACGTCCTTGGAAGGGATTATCATTCCGAAATGAGCTAGGGGCCCGGTGGCGAACATGATTGAAACTGCGAGGACGATAACCAGGAGCCTGATGATCTGCGTCAAGAGTCGGCCTCCCCTTTTACGGTACGCGAGAATTAGCTTTTCCATTCGTAGTACAATACCCCAAAATATGCTACAGCACAATACAATTTATCATAATCGTGCTATTGAGCCAAAATTATTGGCGCTCCGACCTTGATGCCGCGCTCAAAATAGTGCATACACCTGGGGAACTTTGCTACCCGAGACCTGGGGGCTTGTAATGAGCAATATTTCGGCAAAGATAATTCGGGCGCTATTTCTGGCGGGACTTTTGAGCCTCAGCTTTCTGATGAATTCATGCGCGCACTTGGAGAAAATCGCGGACGATTTATTCTCGGATAGACCCTTTTTTCAAGAAGACCGCGCGGGAAAAAGAATTCCTTTGCCACCGACTACCAAGGATTTTGACTCGGACCTTCCGGATCAATGATCGTAATCAGGCATAGGACAAAACTTTCGATGAACTTGGCTTGAGCAAATCGATCGCCTCACAAGCGATCTTTTTTATTGAGCTTGAGGAGCGTTTCCCATGATTTCACGCTGTGTTGTCATTGTCCTCGACGGCCTGGGTGACAGATCCTACCGTGAGCTGGATGACATGACCCCGCTTCAGGCCGCGGGTACCCCGCACATGGACGCGCTCGCCGCCCGCGGTATCAACGGGATGTTTCACGCGGCCAAAGTCGGGATGGCCTTCTCAAGCCAGGACGCTCATTATTCTCTTTTCGGCTACGAATGGTCGGAGATGCCGCGGAGGTCGATCCTGGAAGCTGTAGCCGCGGGAATCAAGCTGGCTCCCGAGGATGTGGCGGTGTTGGGAAGGCTCGTTACAGCGGGTGAAGAGAACGGGACGCTGATGATAAAGAATCGCCTGCCAAGAGCCTCGCCCGAAGAAATCGCCGCGGCAATGGCCGAAGTTGACACATTCGAGTCGGCTGGGATCAGCTTCCGATTCACGCAGGTGGACAAACTCGAGGGCATTCTGGTCATCAAAGGCAATGTATCCCCTTTTATTACCGACGCTGACCCCATGGGGAACGGGCTTGTCGCGGCGGCAGTGCGACCGTTGCAATCCGCTGCTGATGATCCTGCTGCTAAAGCAACAGCCAGAGCTTTGAAACAATATCTCACGTGGATTTACACTCGTCTGGAAGGACACCCTCTCAATAAGGCCAGGGGCGCCAGAGGTGAAGAGCCGTTGAACGCATTCGTGACTCATCTCGCGGATCGACTCAGACCGGTCACGCCTTTCAGGCAGCGCTGGGGCCTTAAAGGTCTTTCCATCTCTTCCAAACTGGTTCAGGCGGGACTGAGCTCAGTCTTGGGAATGGATAGAGTGAAGGTCAAAAGGAACAGCGACCCGGCGCGTGACCTCTCTGAGAGAATTTCCATAGCCGCCGAGAACCTCGCGGCGTACGATTTTATTCACGTGCACAGCATGGCCCCTGACGAGGCGGCCCACACCAAGGACCCGGTCGCAAAGAAGAAAGTTATCGAAGCGCTGGATCACTCCCTGGGCGAATCCCTTCCGAAGCTTTTGAATCGGCCTGATTTATTGTTGGTTATCACGTCTGACCACTCGACACCGAGTTCCGGTCCGCTGATTCATTGTGGAGAGTCTGTGCCCATGACCATGCTGGGGTCTGGCGTTCGAGTCGACAGAGTTACCCGATTCAACGAAATAGATTGCGCTAGCGGTGCGCTGGGGCAGGTTCGCGGCAAAGAATTCCTGCTCCTGGTCGTGAATCACCTGGACCGCTGCAAGCTGTCCCGCATCATGAACGCGCCATACGAGCAGGAATTCTGGCCCGGAGAATACGAGCCGTTCCGGTTGCGTTGAGACAAATAGTAGGGCTGTCCAGGCTAAAATAAGGAAGCAGTCTCAAAAAGCGACAATCTAGAGACGCTATTTGTAGGGGCGATTCGTGAACCGCCCGTAATCGGGACGCTTCTCGAAGCGCCCCTACCCAGGGGAACCTGACAGCCCATGCTTTTGAGACAGCCTCCAAGACGTCCCATCAAGTTGACGGGCGCTGAGGCTTCATCTCTCTCGCTCGCTGTTGCAGGTCTACCACTATATCGGTTTCGTCCACAATTTCTTTGCCCAAAAGCGTTTCAATGAGGTCCTCCAGAGTCACAACCCCTGCGACTCCGCCGTATTCGTCGACAACTATCGCTATATGCCGCCTATGCTTGAGAAAACCGGTGAGCAACGCCAGCGAGTCGCTGGTTTCGGGCACGAAGGAAATCGCTTTTACCAGAGACTTTATGGTAGCTTGCGGGTTGCTGAGGGTCTTCGCCGAGAAAAGATCGTGAATCAAGATATAACCGATAATATTTTCACGATCGCGCTCGTACACCGGAATTCGAGTGAACCCTTTCTTATCCACAGCCTTCAGAGCTTCGCCTACTGTAGTGTCCGCGTCCATTGAGAAGACGACAGTGCGGGGGGTCATGATTTCTTGGATCTGCTTATCCTCAAGGTTTATGATATTGTGCACAAGTAAGCTTTCTGCTGGGGTAATCTGCCCTTCCAAAGCGCCCAAACGGACTACAGCCAGAATTTCTTCCTCGGTAACGCTCGGCGCTTTGTGGCCTCTGATGAGAAGATTGGAAAATTTGTGGGTAACTATGACGGCAGGGTAAAGCATATATTTCATTATTGTAAGCGGCCAGACTACAAAGGGCCACAAATTGCGCCAGTAGACTGCGCCCAGCGTCTTGGGGACAATCTCCCCGATAAACAAAATCGTGAGAGCTAATACGACGGAGAACACAGGCAGCATGGACGATCCCAAGGCCTCGCCGGCAAAGATACCCGCAACAGCGGATCCGGCGGTATCAGCGACAACAGTCAAAATCAGAATTGAAGCTATCGCTGCGCTGATCTCCTTCTTCATCTCGACGAACCGCGTAGCAATTCTCTTTTGCCCGGTCACAGCTTTTGCAGCCTCAAGGGTCGCGAGTCGAGTCGATAGGAGGACTGCCTCATAAAGAGCGCATTGGAATCTGACGACGATAGTAATGATCACGACGAGGACCAGTAATGTCATTTCCCACTCCTTGCACTCCGGCCTTTTAGTGGTCGCTCGAGGGTCCGGCGCTAGGATAGCCCCACGGAATTGGGGGCGACATGCAATTTACTATAGCATCGGGGGGTAGAGGGCAATAAGAAGATGATGGTACGGGGGCCGACTTAACCAGCTAAATACCAGTATTATTTGGTCAAATGTGTTTGAATTGCTTTGCAGAGTGTCTCCGGCTCGTCCGTGCCGATTCTGTACGCTCTGCCGTTCTTCATAGAGATTTCCACCGCGTCCAGACCGCTGACATTATACATCCAGCCCCTGTCCAGCTTGCGGATCCCCCATCCGAAATACCACTTATTGCGGACAGGTTTGCACGCTTCAATGTCTTCCCATCTGAAGCTGGTCTTGATTAATCCTATTCCGAATTTAACCTTAAGTTCCACGTCATCTGCAATGATTTGCAGTCGATAGAAAAAAGGTATCAAGAGAATCAAAATTATGCAGCCCACTGCATTTATGGTCTCTCCATGCAAGTCCCACAGCACACCCGTTATAATGGCCGCCACTCCCACTACAATTATCATCAACCATCCGATTTGATCGTGCCGATACATAACGTGTTATCCGGATAAGGACGAGTATTCAGCTCAGGTAAGCGTTCTCGGAGCCAACGTTTCGATCTTCAGGCAAAGCGCGGACCGATCAAGGGCTTCAACATCCGAGGACCGGCGGATAACTCCATAGCCTTTTTGCCTGTAACGCTCATCGTCGTGCATGACAATGGCTTTCGGAATGAATTTCAACTGAAAGCCCGCATCAAAAAGTCTCTTTGAAAAAGATACATCTTCGCCCTGATAAAAACCGAGATCCTCATTCCACGAGTGTTCGCGGAATATGCAATCCTTGTAGATTCCGTATCCTCCGGTCACATACTGGCATCTGTCGAACATCTCATTATAGGACCTGAGGAAAGTGGCATTCTCGATGAAGTTCACCCAATCGCAGTACCTGCTTAGATCAGGGTTCACTATTATTCCGGTAGCGACATCAAAGTCCCCCTTGATTTCGCTCACCGCGTCGGCCCACCTTGGATGGAGCAGGAAATCATCATCCAAACAGACAAATTTGTTGAAAGTGGCCTCGGTTGAAATGACATTACGCATAGCGCCAAGTCTACCTTCAGATGCGGCTTTATCCATGTGGAATTTTCGTATGCCAATGTTTGAGGGGATCTCATTGACGCAGCCGGCAATAAGGATTTCATACATTTCAGGCTTCAGATTTTGACGGTGAATTGTTTCAATTAACCTAGCCAATTTGTCATTTCTCTTACCATTGGTAATTATGCCGAAACTGAAACCTCTGGGCTTGGAAGAATCTCTTGTCTTTCCCGCGCGAGTCGGCGGAAGAGCCTTCCCGAAATCATTCAGCAGCTCGATTCGTTGGGCCAGTGTCAGGATTTCGACTCTGTGGATTGCGGCGACATTCTCAAGCAGTTCATTTCTGAGGATTTCGATTTCTTGCTTGAGCATTGCCCTATCGCTATCTCCGTAACCTTCGAGGTCGGCGCGTAGGGTTTCGATTTCGCGTCTCAAGGCATTGACGCTGCTGGCATGGCCACCATTCAGCCCTTGCTTTAATACTTCGATTTCACGTTTCAGCGATTCAATTTCTTGATTTTTGCCATTCAAAAGTAGGGATTCAAGGAAAGAACCGATTCTGTGTCTTAGTTCCCGAACGAACATAAGCCGTTCCTCCTGACAAGTCGGGCGCGGCTACTATTCACATAGTAGCCGCAATTGCGCAAAAGTTTCACCTGGCTAAACACTCGACCGATCCATTAAGAATTACAGTCAGGTTGACGGCATGGTCCCCCCATGTCATCAAACCGGGAAGTCGGAACCATTCGCCGGTCTTCCGAACCGTCTTCGAGGCCGAAGACTTATCGGCTGGGAAATACTGATTAAAAAAAACATGTATCCAGGGAAATAGCCCCGTCCCAAGAAGGCTACGGAACCCCGTATGCTTAACCTATATACATTAATAGAGCGCGCAATCGAATTCAACTGAAATTTTTTGCTTACGGCAACCATTCAGTTACGAACGGCAAGAAACGACTGCGGCCCCGGCGGGGCCGGCCAACGGTAGTCCCGCGGGGACGCGGGATGAAGACCCGTGGAAGAAGGAAGTCTCAGCCCAGCGCGATCGACCCTGACGGGGCATGAGCGTTAACTTAAGAGTTGCGTGTGCGCGTGATGTGTTATATGGCCGCCCTTGAGGTGGCTGACATGAAAGAACAACCGGGTTGTTTGGGTGAGGACGATTGGTCGGTATTAACGCGGTTTTTCCCTTTGGGTTGGGAGGAGCAGGC
>Ga0172371_10000405_pt1 | contig 65991 bp, 67 predicted proteins | sample Lak12m_FD_114543 | JGI IMG/M metagenome (GOLD analysis project Ga0172371, IMG submission 114543) | Freshwater microbial communities from Kabuno Bay, South-Kivu, Congo - kab_022012_12m | ecosystem: Environmental > Aquatic > Freshwater > Lake | place: Democratic Republic of the Congo: South-Kivu... | reverse complement strand
TACTTTTATAACCATGAGAGGATACAATTAAAAACAAGACAGACACCTTACGAAACGAGGTGCCTGTCCAGTTGACACATGGGGGCTTTCTTATATGTCTTGTCTAAAGGGTGCAGTCCAATTTAGGTAGTTTCCTTTATCCATGGGTTTCTTTTTATTGAATATGATTAAGATTCTTCACCTAACGTAAGGATCGAACGCAACAACCCCGCCACTAACACACCCAGCTTTAAGCCCTGTCCACTGGAAATTGACAATGCTTCCCCCTGCTGTTCTGCACGCTTTGTTAATAGATAAGCTGCACTCAATCCTGTGACTGCCCCCAGCACAGCCCCCAGGAGTAATGTTTTAACCTTCCAACTATCATCATGATCAATTTGTGTTAATTGGTGTTTCTCTTCCATAATTATTCCCTTCGTGAAATGCAGGTAATTTTTTTCTTGTCAGGCTTCTCAGCCCGCTTGTGAGTTGATGGATCCATATGACAGGTTTGACAATTGAATTTGAAGCCCGGCAGGTCTCCTGTTCAATACGAGTAAATATGTTTTGTGCTTTAAGAGAAATCCTGGGTGTTAATTTCGTCAATTTGTTCAACAAATAGATCATTCCAATCAGGAAAACCAGAAACAAAAGCGCAAAAAACAATAATGGAAATACCAACCAAATAATGGAAACATCTGCCCATAACCGGTTTTGGTCTCCTGCTGCAAAAATCGTGAGACTGCCTGCTACTCCAATTATTAGACAGACTAAGACAATCGGAAGGATGATCTGCCAAAAGCGCTGTCTCCTGTGGATCTGCAACGATGGTCTGAAAAAAGGTGTTAATTTATCCATCCTACTATTTTACTGCCTTTTTTAAGAGGAAAGGAGCCAATTCTCTAAAATTTTTTTACAATTGGCAGGTTTTAAATGTGCAGTCCTCTCGTAAAACCTTAAATCTTTTTCTTGAGAGAAAACAGGATTTTTTTATAAGTCTATGAAGCTGCTGAACTCGAAGCAGTAAAGCAAATTAGCCCAACTCACCAGGACAAATTTCCATAATTATTTTGGTGAATCTGCAAGATCTTAATTAAAAACCCGGCAAATAGTCCAACCACTTGCCGGGATATCCATTACAAAATCGGCATAAATCTATTCGCGGTTTATTGCATCCATTGCTGCAACCGCTGCGATCTGAACAATATCATTAACTTCCGCACCGGTTTGCAGTACATGGATCGGGGCTCCCATACCCAACAGGATCGGGCCAATGGATTTTGCATTTCCAAGGCGCTCCAAAAGCTTATATGCAATATTGGCAGATTCAAGAGAAGGGAATACCAGCACGTTGGCGTCTTTGACTGCACTGAAGGGGAATCGCTCATCAATGATCTCAGGTACGACGGCGGTATCTGCTTGCATCTCACCATCCACCGCAAAGTCCGGGCAGCGTTGTTTTACCAGCTCAACCGCCTTGCGAACCTTGGCTTGCAATGGATGTGGTGTGGAGCCAAAGTTTGAAAATGAAAGGAAAGCAACACGGGGTTCGAGCTCCAGCTTTTTGGCAAAATCAGCTGCGCGACAGGCAATCTCTGCCAAATCTTCCGCACTTGGGTCGATATTCACTGTTGCATCCGTGAAAAGAAAGGTGCGGTCATCTACGATCATGATATATACACCTGTCACCAAGGCAGCATCGGGTTCAGTGTGATGGATCTGCAATGATGGTCTGATAACTTCAGGATATTCGTAAGTCAGGCCGGATACAAAGGCATCCGCATCACCTAATTTCACCATCATGGAGCCTAGAACATTGGGGTCATGCATCAATCTACGAGCCCGCGATAAAGTCATGCCTTTACGGTCACGCAACTCATAGTAAGCTTTGGCGTACACTTCCAATTTATCAAATTTTTGAGGGTTAATGATATTGGCACAGCAAGTTTTCCCCAAACCAACAGCCACTTTGCCAATCACATCAGGGTTACCAATCAAGATGGGTTCTGCAATACCATCATCATGGATCTGTGCAGATGCACGAATGATCTTTACTTCTTCACCTTCAGCAAAGACGATCCGTTTTAACTTCTTGACAGAGCGGGCTTTTCCCATGAAGAAATAACGAACCTTTTCACCCTTACCCTGACGATATGCCAATTGCTCACGGTACTGGTCCAAATCGATCATTTTACGGGCTACACCTGTTTCCATGGCAGCTTTTGCCACAGCTGGTGATTCCCACAACATCACGCGCAGATCAAGCGGTTTGGGAATTATATATTCCGGACCAAATTTCATGGTTTCCACGCCATAGGCACGTAAAACATAATCAGGAACATCTTCCTTTGTCAATGCAGCCAGGGATTTGGATGCAGCAAACTTCATCTCGTCATTAATGGATCTGGCACGTACATCCAATGCTCCTCGGAAAATGAAGGGGAATCCCAAAACATTATTTACCTGGTTGGGATAATCGGAACGCCCAGTGGCGACAATCGCATCCGGACGGGCAGCTTTCGCCACCTCATATTTGATCTCAGGATCTGGGTTGGCCATGGCACAAATAAATGGATTATCTCCCATGGATTTAACCATTTCAGCGGATAACACATTTGCAACAGATAAACCATAAAAAACATCCGCACCACGTACTGCCTCTGCCAGTGTACGACAGTCGGTATCAACAACAAATCGTTCTTTATACTTGTTCATTCCTTCGGTGCGACCTTTATAGATCACGCCACGACTGTCCAGCATCATGATATTTTCACGCTTGACACCCCAGCGGATAGCCAGCTCAGCACAGGAAACTGCTGATGCACCAGCACCCGAGATAACCACTCTAATTTCACTATGTTTCTTGCCTTGTATTTCCAGGACATTTGCCAGAGCTGCAGAAGATATGATGGCAGTTCCATGCTGGTCATCATGGAACACAGGAATATCCAGCATTTCTTTGAGAGTTTCTTCAATGTAAAAGCATTCAGGTGCCTTAATATCTTCCAGGTTGATACCGCCAAATGTAGGGGCGATGGCACGAACAACATTGATGATCTCATCCGGATCGTGACTATCCACTTCAATATCAAACACATCCACATCCGCAAATTTTTTATATAGCACGCCTTTCCCTTCCATCACAGGTTTGGATGCAAGGGGTCCACGGTCACCCAGACCTAGTATTGCTGTGCCATTCGAAACAACCGCCACCAGGTTCCCCTTGGCAGTATACTCGTAAGCTGCTTCAGGATCTTTTTCAATTTCCAGCACCGGAACAGCAACACCAGGTGTGTAAGCCAAGCCCAAATCGCGTTGAGTATCCATCGGTTTGGTTGGAATAACTTCGATCTTTCCGGGTTTGCCTTTAAGACGATGGTATTCCAGAGCTTCTTCATCAGTTATCTTTGCCATATATCCTCCAAACAATAGTGTTTAGTAACAAAATTTCATAATAAATTATGTCACACAACCTCGATCGACGAATAGTTCCTTTTGTCACCTTTAAAGTCAACGCCTTACCTGTATTATACCGTTGCAAAATGGGACAAAGATTGTTGGAACTTACATATCCGGGTTTAATAAGCTAATTTCATTAAGGACATTAGTCTTCTGAGGTTGGGTTATTGAAGAATATTACTGTCTAAATAATCCATTGGGATACAGGGTAATTTTACAAACCCGGAACACAAATAAATAAATTTAATGTATAATTGACCTTGTTCATAAAAGACAAACAAATTCACCGCTTTTTATGAATTTTTAAGCGGTCATGGCTTGTAATTTTTTTCTTGGATAACTCTTGGGGTATGCACCCCTTGCCCCAAAATTGGGCAGAATGCTTGGGAAGGTCGGTTGTCCCTAATTTGGATTTTTTTCTACAACTGATTGGACAGGTAAATTTATCGAACCCAATGCATCACCATAAATATCAATCAAGATGATTAACAACCATCGGATTTAACCTATCTTTTCAATCAAAATCGGATAGGGTTTGATAACGGGATATCCAGAGATTATTACACAGCCGTGACCAAAATATGTGGTCTACGGCTGTTTATTTTTAATTATGACAAGAATAATTACTGCCATTCAGAAACAAAAAAAAGATCCCCAACGGGTAAATATCTACCTGGATGAAGAGTTTGCTTTCGGCTTGGCAGGTTATCTGGCTGCGTGGTTACAGGTTGGCCAAACATTAAGTGAAGAAAAGATCAACAAGTTAATCTCGGAAGATCTTCTGGAGAGCACAATTCAAAAAGCTCTCCATTATCTGAGTTTTCGTCCACGTTCAACCAGCGAAATCCGAAAAAACCTGGCAAACAGGGATATCCCGGAGAACGTGATCGAAGAAACTGTTGACCGGCTTCAAAAGAATTTTGCGTTGGATGACTTGAAATTTGCACAAGATTGGATCGAAAATCGCAGTGATTTTCGTCCCCGAAGTTGTTCTGCATTGCGAATGGAATTACGGCAGAAAGGCATCCCTGATGATGTGATCCAAATTGCACTTGAAGATATCGATGATGATGCTCTAACATTAAAAGCAGCTCAAAAATACCTGCACCGCCTGACAGGGTTAAAAAAACTCGAATTCAGGAAAAAATTAAGTTCCCACCTTGCCAGAAGAGGCTTTAGTTTCGCCTCTATCAACCCGGTTGTTACACTTGTCTGGAATGAGATCCAGTCAACATCTGACCACGGGGCATTAACTAACAACGAGGAATATTCATGGAATTAATAATTCGTTACCTTATACCAGGGTTATTGTTTTTATTAGGAATTGCACTGGGCTATTTTATCAGCCGAATCCGCACTGAAAAAGATCTGAATACAAGTAAACTGACTGCAGAAAAGATAGTCCAAAATGCAAGGGAAGAAGCTCGAATCATTGAGATTCAGGCACGTGATAGCGCCCTTAAGATCGTCCAATCTTCTGAAAATGAAAACCAGAAGCGCAGGGCAGATCTGAGTCGTGAAGAAGACCGCTTACAAAAACGGCGCGACGAAATGGATATGCGCATCGAAAAATTTGAACAACGCGAAGCTACACTTAACAAACGACAAAGCATGGTAGACAAACGAGCCAATGAAGTTGAAAAGTTGTATCAAACTGAAATTGAAGAACTTCAAAGGATTGCGCAGATGACTTCGGATGAAGCGCGCACCATTCTCCTTACCGAAGTTGAAAAAGAAGCTCGTGGCGATATGGCTCGCATAACCCGGCAGATCGAAACCGAAGCACGCGAGGATGGTGAAAGACGTGCCCGCAAATTGATTGCCGATAGTATCCAACGGGTGGCATCGGATTCAGTCGCAGAGGTAGCCTCTTCCATCGTACCCCTGCCAAATGAAGAGATGAAAGGTCGTATTGTCGGCCGAAATGGACGTAATATCCGCGCTTTTGAACAGGCTGCCGGCGTTGATGTGATCGTGGATGATACACCTGAATCAGTAACCATCTCCTGTTTCGATCCGGTCCGACGCGAAATAGCCCGGCGCTCCCTGGCTCGTTTGATCCTGGATGGTCGCATTCACCCCGCACATATCGAAAAGATCCTTGAAGATGAACAGAAAAATATGGAAAAAGTGATCATCGAGGCGGGTGAACAGGCTGCCTTTGAAGCCGGAGTTACCGGGTTGCATCCTGAGATCCTGCGCATGATGGGCAGACTTAAATTCCGCACCAGCTATGGGCAGAATCAACTATCTCATGCAGTTGAAGTAGCCAAACTTTCAGGAATACTTGCGGCAGAATTAGGCGCCAATGTGGAAATTTCCCGCCTGGGTGGTTTCCTGCATGATCTCGGAAAAGCCATGGACCACAATCAGGAAGGCACGCATGCTGGTCTGGGTGCAGAGTATGCCAAGCGCTATGGTGTAAATCACCAGGTGGTAAATGCCATCGCCTCCCACCATCACGAGGTCGAACAGGAAAGTATTGAAGCGATCATCACGGAATCTGCAGACGCCATCTCTGGTGCCCGACCTGGTGCCCGAAGAGAAGACCTTGAAGCTTATATCAAACGCATCCGTTCTCTTGAAGAGATGGCAGCCTCTTTCAAAGGCGTGGCACAGACGTATGCCATCCAGGCTGGACGTGAAGTCCGAATTATTGTCCGACCGGAAGAGATCGATGATCTGGCGTCTGCACGCCTGGCTCGAGACATCGCCAAGCAGATCGAAGAGACCATGCAATACCCCGGTCAGATCCGCGTGACCGTTATTCGTGAAACCAGGGCTATCGATTACGCCAAGTGATATTTCCACATTATCAGATATATTTTCTATTCATCTGGGTAAAATTTGAGTGATGAGGTTGGATACTCGCAACCTCATCACTTTATTCCCTCATTATGATAAACTAATTCTCAACTTTATAACCGATCTCCACTTCCAGTACTTATCATCCTACGAATGTCCCTGACAAAGACATTCGGATCTATTAAATTGGTTTTATCTCACCAATTTTGGGAATACGATCTTGTGTCCAAATTAAATTATTTTTGTGAATGAATAAATGGCTTATAATTATTCCAAGTGATCAATTGGTTTTCAACCTGTTTAGCGTTTTATTAAGGAGGAGGTACAAATGGATATAGCGCAATTTGTTACTTATTCATTAGCTGGTGTGGCAAAATTCTTCGGTATGTTCGTATTCAGTCTAGGTTTATGCTGGATGCTTATAAGAAAAGTGAAAAAAATTGGCAAATTCAGCTAACGTTTGTGGCAGGTTTTTTTGCTTTCCTGATCGCCACGGCAATTTATACGGATGTATCCTTGGCAGGTTTTGGGTTTGGATTCGGCCTGGCGATTTTTCTGTGGGGCATGCCAAAAAAACCGAAAACAGAGGATTAAGTCTTCCAGTTGTTCAGTTTTTATCTTTAATATAAAAAAACTCCTGTATGCAAAAACCATGCAGGAGTTTTTTCCATATCATATCTTTTATCAAATCCATATACTCGATTTTACATCCTCAAAACGGTCGGCTTCAACTCCAACTCATCGATTAACAAATTTAACTCAATCTCCGTTAGAGGTCTTCCTTTTCCAGCAAAGGCTGTTAATGCCGCTTCCAGCATATTCGTTCCAAAAGATCGCCCTTCGTAACGAGGTGTGGTCGTAATAACCATCTTCGCACCACGCTGGCGCAACAACTCGATATTATCATCTGTGGTGGTATTGGTAATGATGGTCTTTCCCGTGATATCCATTGGCATATACTTACGCATAAAGAGAAAATCTCCTGCCAATAGATCAGACTCTTTAAAATATTTCGTGTATTTAGGTTCCTGCTCAGCACCATCACTTCCATAAAAGAGCATGCTCATGGGGAACCAGCTGACCATCGGCAGCATGATACGTGCTACGCGCTTAAAGGCTGGAATGCCTATTACAGGAATGGGTACTCCAAGTGCTACCATCAGGTCACCCAGTACGATCCGATCGGATACCTCGGCTACTGCCTGCGCCAATCCTATTCGATCAATAGCCACTGGTACAAACGCTTGTTTAAAATGAGGAATACCACCTAGATCCTTTTTTGCCAGGTCAAACACACGTCTTTCCAGGGTGTGTTTGAGTCCTCGTCCATCCACCAACGGTGTGGATTTTACACCTTCCACAAGCTTCAGTGCAGCCCGCAAGGGATATTCGCGATCATCCAAACGCAGATACAAGTCAACACCACCTACACCAAAGGCATCCACCTTTCCATCCAGGTCAAGATACATCTTGTGAGCCCGGTCGATGTCTCCATCTGTACCAATCCTTTCTACCAGTATATCTTCTCTCTTAAATCGGATCGTGACGCTTTTGTCTCGTTTGGAGCTTCCCAGGCTTATACTGACTGCACGCTTCATGATTTACCTCTATTGTTCATAACTGTTTCACAAATGGATTATATTTTTTTTCAATACCGACATTCGTTTCAAGCCCATGACCGGATAAGATACGGGTTGCATCCGTCAAGGTATATACCTCGGATTGAATGCTTTGGACCAGCGTATCAAAATCTCCCCCTGGAAGATCGGTACGCCCAACACTACCCTGAAAGATAAGGTCGCCGCTGAAAAGAATATCCTCTTGTCCGCAATAAAAAACGCAATGACCTGGCGTATGCCCCGGTGTGGAACGTACTTCCAATTGGTAAGAACCAAGCTGAAGTATCTGGCCATGACTCAGGTCAATCCCGGGTTCCGGACCCGGGTCGATCTTGAAACCGAACAAACTGCCCCCGCCGCCTGCCTTCCACAACCCGTGATCCGCGGGATGCAATCCAACGATAGGTAACGGATTCAAGGCATCAGCGATGGCTGCTGCACCAGCGATATGGTCAAAATGGGCATGCGTATACCATAAGTGCCCGATCCTCCATCCTTTTTCCTTGGCTGCATCCAGTATTACCAGTCCATCCCAGCCCGGGTCGATCACAGCGGCTTCATATGTATCAGAATCCGCAACCAAATAAGCATTGGATTGAACAGGGCCTAGCGTAAATTTGACGATTTCAAACATAGATCATATTTCCAAAGTTCGATGAACGATCTCAATCGGAGGGTTTGAATCAATTCTGGGTGTAAAAAGAAGGCTGATCAGGATCGAAATACCGATCAAACCAATGGCAACCAGATAGACACTGACAGGGTCACGTGTATATAACCAGCCAGCCAACAAAGGTGCCAGAATGATTGCCAAAGCATTAACTGTCTCTGTCAGTCCATAAGCGAGTCCCATCTGCGCTTGATGGACGAAATGACTGACCTGGGCAAAGATCATCATACGTGCGGCGCGATACCCCCCCAATAAGAAATAACTTAACCCGTACAGATACATGCTGTTGCCACGCCAGAGCAGCACGGCGAATAAACCAACTGTGATCTGTGCCAGGATAAACCCCAGGCGGGGGGAGATCTGCCCCATCAACAAATTCATAACCACTGAACCAATGCTCCCCACCGACCCGATCAGACCTACCTGGCTTAAAGATAATCCACGCTCCATTTCCAGAAAATTGGGAGTTAATGGCTGAGGCAGATACATTACAAATACCGAAGTAAATGCCAGACTTAAGATGACAATATAACGTTTATTTTTCAACAGATTTGTGGGAGGGTGAATGGAATCATGGCCATCGCGCGGTTGCGATTTTAAGAATAGCAGAATAACAAATGAGATCATAAATATGACGGCGATCACAAAGTAGATACTGCGCAACCCATAATGACTTGCGATCCAACCTCCAGTGACCGGACCAATTATGGCACCCGTGTTGAACGCAGCAGAAGTGAGGGTCATGGCACGCACAGGAGTAAGTTTTCCCCGTGCGGCAGTCACATATGAAAATAACGGAGAAGAAACAAAGGCAGTCAACCCGTAGACAACCATGCCGATAATAAAGACTTGCAGGTTCCCGGCTAACGCCATGCACCAGGCCGACACCAGTCCAAATAACCAGGCTGCCCATATGAGTGGTCGCCGTCCAATTTTATCGGATAGATACCCTGCCGGGATATGAACAACCATCATGGCAACACCAAAAGCACTGAATACGCCTGCGATGGTCATGGTGTTGGCTCCTAATTGGTGCAGATAGATTGGTTGGAAATACCAGAACATTCCCTCGCCAATACCCCATGTAAACAGTGAGATACTAACCAAGATGAGCGCAGGGTTCATGAATTATTGGTAACCCTAAAGATAAAATCTGCTGCTTCCTTAAAAACCTGCTCACGCACTGGTTCGCGGGGGATGACATGCCCGCTACCTTCCACCCACAACATTTGTTTGTCTGTTGTCCCCAATTCATCGTAGATTCTTTGCATGCTGTCTTTTATTACATAATCATCATTTTTCGAATGTACCAAAAAGACCGGGACATCCACAATGGGTAATGCCGCATGCATTTCAGCCATGAGCAAACTTAGTTCAGCGATCGATCGGACAGGGTTCATTGGATATGATTTATGTTCAAGAAAGGACTCTTTATCAAACCAACCCGCATCCGGAGTCTTATCATTCTTTGGCATGAATTTGATGAAGGTGCTGATCTGTTTGATAAAGCGCAGGCGCGGGTCATCCGGCAGGCGATAGGGGGTGGACATCGCAAATACGCCTGCAACCTTCAAACGGGTGGACATTAAAAGAGATAATATTCCTCCCATGGATAATCCTACCAGGAATATACGATCCGCGGTTTCTCTTAAGAGATTGTAACCATCTTCCACGGATGCTGTCCAATCCTGATAGCGGGAACGTATCATATCCTCCGGTTGCGTGGCATGCCCGCTCAGGCGTACACCCAATGCACTGAAGCCTTCCTTATTCAAATAATCCCCCATCCAGCGCATCTCTTTGGGTGTTCCCGTAAAACCATGGATCAACAGGCAAGCCGTGCGGGCATGAGCCCCCACACCTGGCAAAAAAAATGGTTCAGCAGTTGGTATGATCTGGGCCATGATTTTATTCTGCTCCTTTGATAAGTATCTATATTTTCAACTTTCTTTTCCCACAATTGGCAGATTAATTTATCGGAAATAGAAGAATAAATAAATTATACCTTCAATAAAAAGAGATGGGTCAGATCCATCCATAATTATTACGTTTTCACTTAATCCAGGCTGATTTTAATGCAACGATCTGCTGATAGACCGGACAGTCCGGATCATGTGCCCCCGGAAGGTAGCCTGTACTCATAAGAAATTCACCCACGATCTCACCGCCGGTAAATCTGAAGGTCTGTTTGAATAATCTTACCCAGGCATCCTTGGTGAAATCCGAATGGGCATCAAGCCAATTTTTGAAAGAACCGTGATCTTTCTGCAGCAATTGGATCTGTTTTGCGTTTTCTATGGCTGCATTGATTTTCAGCCGATTGCGAATGATACCGCTATCTGCAAGCAGGCGCTCACGCTCAACCTGGTTAAAACCTGCAACTTTTTCGATAATAAAACCTTGATAAGCCAATCTGAAGTTCTCTTTTTTCTTAAGGATTGTGATCCAGGACAACCCGGCCTGGTTGATCTCAAGGATCAGGCGTTCAAACAAAAGAGCATCATCGTCCAACGGAAAACCATATTCCGTGTCGTGATAGATCCGATTATATTCATCTTCAGGGTGGGTATTAACATACTCGCAATAGGTCAACTTAATTACCTTTTACCAAAATTATCGCTGACATTTTTCCAGATCAATTTCTAAAGAACCGGGTCACTTTTCTTGTTACAGATCTGATTTCAAAAAGCTACTACCCGATCACAATCAACTCACGCGGCAGATCACTCAGACTTTCGGAGCCTGTCTCTGTAATAACCATATCGTCTTCGATACGCACACCATTACGCCCGGGCAGGTAAATACCAGGTTCAACAGTATAAGTCATGCCGGGTTGCAGTATCTGCATATTGTCGCCTCTCATAAAAGGTTCTTCATGACCTTCCAGGCCGATACCGTGTCCTGTGCGGTGAGTGAAATATTCTCCGTATCCAGCTTTAATGATAACTTCACGCGCTGTAATATCCACATTGGCACACGGCTCACCCGGTTTTCCAGCCGCACGTCCAGCAGCGTTTGCCTCTTGAGTGATCTGGTGGATCTTCTGATACTCAAGATCCACAGAGCCAATGGCGAAAGTGCGAGTCAGATCCGAGACATAGCCATCCACTACTGCGCCCCAATCGATCACCAATAGGTCTCCAGCCTGGAGTTGGCGAAGTCCCGGAGTGGCATGCGGATTGGCACCATTAAGCCCCCCTGATACGATTGGAGAGAAAGCCAATTCTGGTTCAGAACCACTTCGCAGAAGCTGCAGGGTTAATTCGCTTGCAATCTCTTTCTCGATCATCCCAATTTTGATCAATGGTAAAGTCTTTTGCAGTGCGATTTGGGCAATGCGTACAGCACTACGCATGGCATTCACTTCTTCGGCATCCTTCACCAGGCGCATGGAACTTATCACATCACCTGCATCCAGGAATTTTGCCCCGCGAGCTGCCGCCTGCAGATATCCATATTCCAACATGCGCAGGCTGCGCGGTTCCATACCAATAAGCTTATCGCTCAATCCCAACTGGCTGATCGCATTATTAAAGGCTTGTTGCCACTCATCCGGGTTCTCACCATAAGGAAATCCCTGGATGATATATGGAAGATCGACCAGCTTCTGTTGCTCCAACTCAGGTAATATGATGACCGGTTTTTGGTTTTTTGTAAAGATGATCAAAACCGGTCTTTCCATCAAGTGAAAGTGTAGTCCTGAGGTGTACACCAGGCTGGGACCAGGGTTAAGAACCAGGGCATCCAAATTTGATATTTGAAGGGCAAGTTGAGTTCTTTCAACGCGATTGGTTATCATAAATCTCCTTGTTCCAGTGATCCAATTTGCTTATCCACCTGATAAGTTAATAGCATTGTATTTGAGATTTTATCATGTGTACTTAATTGAGACAGGAAAATGATTGGTTTTTTTCCCGAAAAGAAAATAAATAAGAATGTTATTCTACCCTGGGTGTCTGTTTTATCATCGGGACAATTCCCATCTGTCGAATCTTATCGATGGCAGAATTGCGATTGTGTACCCCCAGTCGTGCATAAGAAGTCGAGAGGATATTGCGCAAGGTCGAGCCGGAAATATTCATTCGCCGCGCCAATTCATCCGTCGAATCATCTGGGAAGGCTGACGCTACTTCCAGTACTTCCTTCTGACGTGGGGTGAGATTTATCTTTGAACTTTCTTGTGCCATTTCTGAATAAACCCCCGCACTAAAATAGTTACCCCCTGCTGATACGATCAACACAATGCGTGACAATTGTTGAATGGAGGCATGATCATCTTTATAAATATAGCCTCGTACGCCTCGATCGATGGCGCTTTTTACCAGGGCTTTCTCTTTAAAGTTGGAGATGATGATGACCTTTACTGAAGGAAATTCATTCTGTAACGTATTCAGGGCAAATATCATGGGAAACTGGTTTCCATTCTCAACAGAGGTGGGAACACTAAGGTCCAGCAAAAGAACATCCACCTTGTTCTTTTGCAACATTGGCATCAGGTCTTCCCCGTAGGATGCACTAGCCACAACCTTTATTTCTTTGGTTTGTATCAAACGGTATTGAAATCCATCAAGTATGCTTTGATGATCATCCAAAATTGCCACGCGAACTGCGTTCTCCATTTATTTCTCCTCTTACGAATCTTCTGGATTATGCCCCGTCTGCATGATCTGTTTTCCAAGTAGATAAACTATAATATTGCCATCCTCTTTTCAATCAACCTGTTCTTTCTTAAGAACATGGACCGAATAACAAATTTCATTAATATCTTGTACTTAAGGTTTGGATATTATTACTTTTCAACCACTTCGTTATTCCAGGGAACATTTGCAATTAAACGAACACCTTGCCCGGAGGGTGATTCGATCTTGAGTTCCCCACCCAACAAGTTCATTCTCTCCTGCAACCCGAGCAACCCCGTCCCTCTCGAATTCGTATCTTTCATGCCACACCCATTGTCACACACGCTTAACTGAATTTTTCTCTTGAGATATTTTAACTCGACCTGGACATTATCAGCATAGGCATATTTTAATATATTGGTAAGGGATTCCTGGACCACCCGGTACAGACTAATGGCAATCTCATTCGGTAAACCCGGGATCTCTTCACCCTTGTAATCTATTTTCAGGTTGGTTTTCCCTGAAACATCCTGGCACAGATCCTCCAGACTGATATGGATACCGCCCACCTCCAGTATGGAAGGCCGCAGCCGGTGCGAGAGGTCACGCATTAATTGCATACTGGCATCAGTAATTTGCATGGCAGATTCCAGCCGACCTTTGAGTTCCTGGAGATCTTCAGGCACCTGCGCCAGGGCGGTATCCAGGCTATATTTCAAGGTAACAAATACCTGCCCAACTTCATCATGAAGTTCACGCGAAACCGAACGGCGCTCTTCTTCCTGCGTAGAGATGATCTCACGTGTTAGAAAGCGCAAGCGCTCCTGGCTTTCAACAAGCTCACGGGTACGATCTTCCACGCGTTTTTCAAGTTCCTGCTTGGCGGATTTTAAAGCAATTTCATCCTTTTTTCGTTGGGTAATATCACGTACGATCGCCCACATACTTTCCGGATTTCCATCGGCATCCTTCGTCAAACTTATTCTCAGATTAACCGAGAAAATTGTGCCATCCTTACGAATATATTCCTTTTCATAGACATCTGAAAAACCCAAAGGAATAATTTGATGATTAACAATTTCAGCTTCCATGGCATGCCATTTCGGCGGAGTCAGATCAATATAAGTCAATTGTAGAAGTTCTTCGGGTAAATAACCCAACATATCCACATAAGATTGGTTAAACTCTATGATCTTTCCGCTCATATCAACACGCACAAAGGCATCCATCATGGATTCGTACAAACCAAGATACCTGTCCTGGGTCGATGACCTGGCTCTTTCAGCCTCGATTTGTTTCGTAACATCAACCCACGATCCGACTAAATTTACCTGGCGACCTTCTTTCTGAAGAACAAGCTGCATATCATCACGGATCCATCGATACTTCCCATCCTTGTGAATCATCCGATAATTGCATGTGATCCTTTTCTCCTCTGCGATTTTCCCTTTTTCAACCTGTACCCAAGATCTATCTTCCAGGTGAATGTGTTGTTCCCAAAATCCATCTTCATCCAGGATCTGACTCGCAGTATATCCAAGTAAATTTTCCACATTATCACTAACTTGAAGCGTCTTCCAGTCGCCTTCCAAAGAAGTCGTGTAGATCACTGCCGGGCTATGCAGGACCAATTCTTTTAAGCGCGCACTGGTTCGTAATAAATCATCGTTTCTTTCAATGACTTGATGTTCCATGTTATCCAATGAAGTCTGCAGTAAAGCTTCAATTTTTTTCCTGTCAGTTATATCCCGACAATTTACAACTGTTCCATTTATTTCCGGAGTGTTTTTAAATTCAAAACCATTGGCTTCAAACCAGCGCCAGCCTCCATCTTTGTGATGTAAGCGTACTTCAAGAAAAGATCCTATTTGTTCTTCTGGTACACCAGGAGTTAACGCAGATATTACGAGAGCTTGATCCTCAAAATGAAGGTAACTTAATACATTTTTTCCAATGATCTCTTCCGGTTGATAACCCAGGAGCCTGAAAACTGAAGGGCTGGTATATCCGATCTCGCCATCTGTTCGCAGAATGGCCACCAAGTCAGTCGAATTTTCGATCAATGACCTGAATCGAATCTCACTTTCGGATATTTTGTCATTTGCAAAGGAGAGATTGTCTGCCAATGTTGTGACTATATTAATTTTTTCAACCAGGCCGCGCATGATCGTGGATATTGAAATATAAGACAAAACCCCCAGGAGCATGAAAATGAGGCACCCAATGATCCAAAGGAGTGGATCGGATTGTGGCAAATTTAAAGGAAAAGCGAAATTTCCGTTGATAACGTTCATACCAACGATAATTATTGCCAGAAGGCTTAATATAAAACTTACCAGCACAAATTGAAAATCAAACAACAGGGATGTCATTATAACAAAGGTCAGTAAAAACAAACCAGCATCGACATTCAGACCACTAATAAAAAGATTAATGACCCCAAACACAAAAAGAAAAAACAACCAACTTAAAGATCTGAACCAATAAGGCAACTGTCTGAAGATTGTGATCACCAACAACCAGACATAGATAAATGTGTAGATGAGTGCCAAACCAATGATCTGTTTCTGTAAAACCGGGATCAAAGCAAAGAAGAATAAGAAAATGGAGACAATTGAAGCCACAAACAATTGAGCATTGAGCAAGGTTACCTGTAATTCATGCACGTTCTCATAATTCCTTGCGCTTTGAAGGGTTCGTTTTATGGATTTCACGATCTTATTTTTCCCGATCATCTTTATCAGCCTTTTATCGTTATTCCTGTTTATTTATGTATTATACATTCCCGATGTCATTTTTTCTCATTAGTGACCAACCTCCATCAATATTTCTAATCCCGGATATTGCTTTTCTCCATGATGGTTAGCTGCAATTCATCATAACCTGTGCCTTTTAAATATTAACGAATTCAATAATGTGACCAATTATTCTACGATTGGGTTGTTTCAATCAAGGTAACTAGCAATTTTCGGTCTTCAATTCCACTTGGGTATGAAAAAGGTCTTGAAGGTTGACGATCTCGGTAAAAATGATTCTGCTCATGGCAGAAGATATGCAGATCGGCAGCCGGGAGGAGGCTTGGCAAGCTGTAACTGTATTACTCGAAAAAGACTTTACACTGGCTTCAGTCAACACACCAATTACTTCGAAAGCTACACCTACGATCAGAACAGGATTGCACACGTGTGACCTTGGCAAATATGTCCATATCCCACAGAAAGCCCAGTTGCGTCGTCTGGTTCAGTAAATTCTTGCTTGATAATTCTTACCCACTTCCATACCAACCGTGTTGCTTCTTTGCATATTAAGTATAATCCATCTATGCAAATCAAAATCGACCAGATCATTCACTCACGGAGAAAATCCATCGCCATCATCATCCAGGGTGATGGTAAACTGGTGGTCCGAGCTCCCCTGCGTTTAAGCAAATCCCTCATCCAGGAATTTGTTCTTTCTAAAACCGACTGGATCCAGGCTCAACAGGCTAAAGCTGCCTCCAGGATAATACCAACCCATGCATTCATAAACGGGGAGGATTTTCTCTTTTTGGGTAACACAATTCCTCTCGAGATTGTTGAAAATGCATCCAGATCACTGACATTCGACACATGTTTTCAATTAAGACAGAAAGATCAACCCCAGGCTGGTGCAATCTTTAAAAAATGGTATCAAGAACAGGCACGCCAGATTTTCACCAGCCGTGTAAAATTTTTTGCCCAGAAGTACAATTTTTCTTATTCCAGGATAAGGCTCAGTTCTGCCCGCACTCGCTGGGGATCCTGCAGTTCCAAGGGTACATTGAGCTTCACCTGGCGTCTTGTGATGGCTCCGCTGGAGATCATTGATTATGTCGTCCTCCATGAACTGGTTCATCTCCAGATACAAAACCATTCATCTTTATTTTGGAAGAAAGTCCAAGAATACATGCCGGATTATAAGAAAAGAAGAGCCTGGCTAAAGGTAAATGGAAACAAATTAGGTCTGGGGGATTAAACCAAAACAGGAGACTGCCAATTGGAGCAGCCTCCTATTATGTAAAATTAATGAACAGTTGTAATATTCAGATCAAGCTATTAATTTACCTTAATGAGTCTTGCACGGGCTGGGTTTCCCGGCACTGTTAATAGCTCCGCACCAATCACCATCAAACTGAGTATTTACTGTCCAAGCCCAACTACCCCTGAACTGGTTCAGATTACTTGGGTTCCTCTTCATAACTACGATCCAATTGGCACCATCCAATGGTCTTGACAAATTTCCATTCATCGTCATGCCATCTTCACTTACCGTTCCAGTGAGTTTAAATGTAAATCCATACATATCGAATGTGGCTGTAAGGTAATTTCCCGTTTGGACAAAAGTTATCTTTCCTGAGCTGTCCGCTGCTCCATCAAAACCACCCCGCATCCAATGGGTCCATGTGCCTCCCCAGAAGGGTGGCGGAACAGGTGTGGGTGTTGGGGGAGAGGCAACCTTGGCCACGCTCGATTTATCTCCAGTGATCGTCACGGCTTCATCGAACAACCAGCAATCAGCCTTTCCCTCGCTGCTCACCATCCACCAGGTCGTCTTGTCTGTGGCTTGATTCGTTCCTATTACGTTGACCAATGCACCCTGGTCATACACAACAACAAGAGGAAAATTAGCGCCCGGACCCGACCGGCAGTTGGCACCATAGTTCACTGTCCCTTGCACGGAGGCTGCTATTGGCACCTCTTGAGTGTTGGTTGGTAGCACAACAGGAGGCACAGGGGTATCGGCTGGGGGTTGCACAACAGGAGGCACAGGAGTATCGGCCGGGGGTTGCACAACTTGCTGGGCAGCCTGCGTAAGGGCGATACCTGTTGCAACTTGATCGCCGACATCTCCATTGGGTGGAGGCGCTTCGGTGCCAAGAGTATAACCTCCTACTGCGCAGGCAGCTTGAACGAGAAAAACAATTACAGCTAAGAAAACAATGATCTTTTTTTGTTTCACTTGTTCCTCCTAAAATAGTAGAAATCCCTTTTCGTTTACTTTCATAATAATAGCATAATGGCAATCAGTATGCAAGGAATTTTGAGAGAATTTCTACTTATCGGGATTTATGAATATTAATTATCAAAGTCTGCCTGGATTAAGATTGGTTTTATAGGAAAACAAACATGTTACAATTAATCTTCTACATAATTCGCATCCATCCTTCTTATCATCAACCCTATGCCCATTCTTAATAATTCAGTCATCGAAATCATCCCGCAACGCTTTTCCTGCCGCAGTTTCCAGGATGATCCAATCCCAACACCTACCATCACCAAGCTACAGGACTTTATTTTCAAAAATTCAGTTGGACCATTCGGCTCTCAGCCGCGCTTCAAGCTCGAGATGGCAAGCCATGCAGATTCAGATTCCCTGAGAGGACTTGGCACTTATGGATTTATCAGCGGTGCTGCCGCTTTCCTGATCGGAGCCAGCCATCCCGATGGTTATTATCTTGAAGATTACGGTTATTTGGTGGAACAATATATCCTGGCAGCCACAGCCCTGGGGTTGGGATCTTGCTGGTTGGGTGGCAGCTTTACCCGCAGCAGCTTTGGCAGGAGAATTATGATCCAACCTGGCGAGGAGATCCCGGCGGTTGTGGCTCTCGGTTGGATGGCTGACCCGGACAAAGCCCGGGATGGGTTTATTCGCAAAATGGCTGGCTCACATCAACGCAGAAATTGGGAGAAGATTTTTTCGGAGAGTGAGTTTGGACAGCCACTTTCGAAAGCTTCAGTCGGAATATATGCCCTTCCCCTGGAAATGGTACGCCTGGGTCCGTCTGCTTCCAACAAACAACCCTGGCAGATTATCCGATCGAGTTCAGACTGGCATTTTTACCTGCGACGCACTCCAGGCTATCGGGATGGGCCGATCAACAGGGTTCTCAACATCTCAGACCTTCAACGCCTGGATATCGGCATTGCCATGTGTCACTTTGAACTGACCGCACGGGAACTTGACCTTAAGGGAAGATGGCTTGTCAAACAGGTCGATATCGAAATTCCCAACAATGGGATCGAATATGTTGTCTCCTGGTGTGAGGAAAATGAGCATTGATCGATCCAGGCATATCAATCAAACAATGAAAATTCATTGGAAATATACATGAGATAGAATAGTTGTGTGGATATGAAATTAAAGATTGCTTCCTATCTAATTCACTCACCATACTTTGAGAAGCACATTTTTTCGAAAGAATTTTCATGCGCCTGAAAGCAAACCTGACCCTCTTTGGAGTAGCCATCATCTGGGGGACCGGCTTTATCACCCAGGGGATAGCCGCCAAATATCAGCTTGCTTATCTATTCAATGGATTCAGTTTTATTCTGGCATCCGTTATCCTGATCCCTTTTATTCCTCATGGCAGGAAGAAACAACCCGGGTTATGGAAGTGGATGCTGGTGGCTGGACTGGTACTGTTTTTTGCCGCAGCCCTGCAGCAAGTTGGAATTTTTTATACAAAGATCGCCAACGCAGGTTTTCTCACCAGTCTTTATATTATTTTTACACCATTTCTGCTCTGGATCGGGTTCCGTGAAAAGCCACACTGGATGGATATTTTGGCTGTACTGGGGGCTGCCCTGGGTGTTTTCTTTTTATCCACAGCGGGGAGTTTCAAGGTTCAACCCGGCGATGGGTTGGAATTGATCGGCTCGGTTTTCTGGGGATTGCACTTTGTTATATTAGGTAAATTTGCTTCCAAATACGAACCGATCTCGTTTGCAGCTGGACATTTTTTGGTCAGTGGTTTGTTAAATTTGCTGATGGGGTTGGTTCTTGAAGATCCGGGTCAGCTCATGCTACTTCCGGTGGTCGGCGCTGTTGCTTACCGGGCAGTTTTGTCCATCGGAGTGGGTTACACCCTCCAGGTCTGGGGGCAGCACCATACTCCCCCTACGGATGCAGCCCTGATCCTGTCAATGGAAGCTATCTTTGCAGTCATTGCAGCTTGGATCATTCTCAACCAGGTCCTGCTCTCCATCCAGGTGGTTGGGTGTGTGATCATCCTGATCTCAGTTCTCTTTTCCCAAATGAAAGGAGTGCACCATGTCATCCCTTCCCAGTAATACTATTAATCGACATGATTTTCTAAAAGTTACAGGATTGGCAATTGGCAGTTTGGTCATCGGCAGTTCAATTCCACGCACAGCAGATCGTCTGCGCCTGATAAAAAAATATGGTCGTGCCACACGCGTACCCGCTCTCGAATTTCATGGGGATAATTATTATTTTTACGATGGTGCTTATTGTATGAATCCACCGACTTTCAAGTATTTGATGACCTTGCTGTATGAAAATGAAGTCTGGGCTGCCACTTCGGATGAAGTGGTTGCCTACATCCAAGGAAACCTGGACCTTCCGGCACGTTCCATCATCCTGACAACAGACTCCGGCAATGTATCGCATACCTCCCTGGAGAGAATGACTCCCGTCCTGCAGGAAACCGGTATGCACTTTATCAGCTTGATCTGGACGCGTTTTATGCAAGCAAATGAAAGTGTCCTGTGCCAGGGAGATATCTGTTGGGGAGCCTTTCGGGAGGCGCAGGACTCCGGTGTATTTAGTTTTGGCTCTCATTCAGAAACCCATCGGGACCTGGCTGCACTCAGTCCGGAAGAAGGCTTGATCGATATGCTCGAATCCAAGAAAGAGATCGAAGATATGTTGGGCATCACGCCGCAACTGATATCATGGCCTTTCGAAAGTGTCCCATCCTGGGCTCCCATTTTGGCAGAGCATGGTTTTGTGGGTTCTTTTGCAGGAGGAGGCAGCCGTAAAACCATGCAGGAAAATGTAATTCTTCCGAATGAACCCAGCCCCTGGGATCTTCCACGCCTCCTGCCCCCCAACATAGGTTCCCTCACTTCCGGTCGACCCGGTGGAAAGACCATGCAGGAAATGCTGGAAATGTTCACAGATGGTTTCGGTGAGAATTACGTTGCACATCAAAAACAGATCCAAATTGAAAACAACATCAGGAATTTATATTACAGAAAAATGCATCCCCCCAGGTAATAACTATTTTAACCATGCAAAAATATATTGACCAACTCTCTTATTCCAGTTAATCCATACATGTGAAAGTATCGATCTCCTTCAAAATAAAAATTTACGTTCCCCTTTTCTGACCATGAATATTTCTAAAACTAAAACTCCGATAGCTCCCAAACCTAAAATCTATAAGGTTCGTGTCGGCTGTCCCGCTCACAATTGTGGGGGGCGCTGTCTGCTGATTGCCCATGTTCAGGGTGGCCGGATCACCCGACTGGAAACGGATGACCGTCCCGATGACCTTGCCTCACCACAATTACGTGCATGTGTGCGCGGGAGGGCTTATCTGCGCCGCCAGTATCACCCTGACCGACTTCTACAACCGCTCAAACGCATAGGTCCTCGCGGCGAAGGCAAATTTACCGAAATAGGCTGGGAGGAAGCTTTTGATACCGTCGCCAGTCAAATGATGCGTATCCGCCAAAAATATGGTGATTCAGCTCTCTTTGTCCCCTATGGAACGGGCAGCTACAACCAGCTCAATGGCTCCCAGGTTGCCCGGCGATTAATGAATCTTTCCGGTGGTTGCCTGGGTATCTACAATTCCTATTCCTGGGCTGCCATCAACGCTGCCACACCAACTGTATTTGGAACGCTAATCACGGGCAATCAACGCCAGGATTGGCTAAATTCCAAATACATCCTCATGTGGGGTTGGAATCCTGCAGAAATGTGCGATGGTACCAATAGCGATTATTTCATTAAGCTCGCACGGCAGAATGGTGCCCGCGTGATCTGTATTGATCCTCGCCATAGCCTGAGTGCCGCTACGCTCGCAGACGAATGGATCCCCATCCGGCCCGGGACTGATGCCGCCATGATGACTGCCATGGCATATGTCATGCTCACAGAAAATCTGTACGATTCCGAGTTTGTTCATACTCATTGCATGGGATTTGACCGCTCGCAAATGCCTTTTGGTTGTGAAGACTTGGAGAGTTATTCCGATTATCTTCTGGGTCGCCTGGATGGTCAGGCTAAAACTCCTTTATGGGCTGAAGCCATCACCGCAATTCCTGCCGCCACAATTTCCCGGATTTCACATGAATATGCCACCATTAAACCCGGGGTTCTGTATCAGGGGTATGGGATGCAGCGCCGGGCTTTCGGTGAACAGGTCGTACGCGCCGGTTGTGTCTTGGCTGCCATGACAGGTAATATTGGGATTCCAGGTGGCTGGGCCAGTGGTCTTGGTTTACCTGTTCCTTACGGGGGGTCACGCTGGAATATCTTTCCAACCGGAGAAAATCCGGTTAAGGCCAGCATCCCGGTTTTCTTATGGAGCGAAGCAGTCGTGCGTGGCAGCAATATGACTGCCGTGGATGGCCTGGTGGGTGCGGACAAATTAGAAAGTAATATCAAGCTAATTTATTCAGTGGCTTCCAATATTCTCATCAACCAGCACGCAGACACAAATCGTAACGCACAGATTCTCAGGGATGAAAGCAAGGTTGAATTCATTGCGGTTCAGGATAATTTCCTTACACCTACCGCCAGGTTCGCCGATATCATCCTGCCTGCCTGCACCCAGTTTGAAACTTGGGGTGTTGAAGATGGTTGGAAATTCAGCGATGAGATCATCCTGCAACCCAAACTGGTGGAACCGCCCAGCATGTGCCTGAGTGATTACCGAATCTGTACCGGGATCGCAAGTCGACTTGGTATTGGAGAGATGTTTACAGAGAATCGTGATGAACGTGGTTGGGTGGATTGGTGTCTGGATGAATACCGGAATAATGGCTTCCCAGGATTGCCTGATTTGAACGAATTTCTGAAAAGCAACCTCGGAGTCTTTTCTAATCCGGTCACCCAACCGGGTGTTGCGCTGCAAGATTTCCGCCGCGACCCTCTCAAACACCCTTTAAACACACCCTCCGGGTTAATTGAGATTTTTTCCAGCGAACTTAATGAATTAAACAACCCATCTGAAATTCCACCCATACCCAAGTATATTGAAGAATGGGTAAGTCCTTTCCAACATACCCGGGTTTCTGATGTTCAGGAATTTCCTTTGCAGGCTCTCGGTCATCACAGCCTGAATCGTGTCCATTCCACTCACGGCAACAATGATTGGTTAAATGAGGCTTTTCCTCAACGCGTGTTTATCAATCCACTGGATGCCTTGGCGCGAGGCATCCAGGATGGTGAGACTGTTCTGATATATAACCGGCGCGGATCCATATCCATTCCCTGCCGCCTCACACCCCGCATCCTGCCTGGTGTGGTGGATATACCGGAGGGTGCCTGGTGGGCTCCTGATAAGAATGGGATCGATCAGGGTGGCAATATCAATGTATTAACTTCTCAGCGCTGGACCCCGTTTGCTTTTGGCAGCACCCAGCACACCATTATGGTCCAGGTCAGCAGATTGCCTCATTCTAAAAAACTCCCCCAGCAGGAAAAATAATCCTATGGCTTATACATTCCTGTTTGACTCAAGTTTCTGCACCGGGTGCAAAGCCTGCCAGGTGGCTTGTAAAGACAAGAACCAATTGCCAGCCGGCATCTTATGGCGGCGGGTTTATGAGGTCAGTGCAGGCACATGGCAGAAGAATGATGGTGCCTGGACCACGGATGTGTATGCTTACAACATTTCCATGGCGTGCAATCATTGTGAATATCCCATATGTGCAGGTGTTTGTCCCACCAATGCTTACATCATTCTACCGAATGGCATCGTTCATTTGGACACGGAACGCTGCACCGGTTGTGGTTATTGCAGTTGGGCTTGCCCTTATGGAGCGCCACAATTTGATCTGCAAACCGGCACGATGACCAAGTGTGATTTTTGTGAAGATTATCTGGAGCAAGGAAAACCACCAGCCTGCGTGGCAGCTTGCCCGATGCGTAGCCTGGAATTTGCCGAGTTGCCCGGATTGGAATCCCAACCTGGTTATACCCAAGAAATCCCACCACTTCCTGATCCTGCCTCACGTAATCCCAGGTTTTTTATCAAGCCCCATTCAGCCGTGGAGCAAGCGAACCAGGGGTACCCCCAAATTGCCAACCGGGAAGAAGTCAACACACGGCTGGTGGGTAGGTTTGAAGAAGGTCCGTTGGTAGCCTTCACCCTATTGGCACAAATGGCAGTGGGAGCCTTCTGGGAAGTTACCGGGCTTTTTGGTTTGGTAACAAGAGGTTTTGGAGATTTGGGTAGGTACCAGAGTTCAATCCCGATTCTATTTTCCATAGGGGTTCTGATATCCCTTTCGCTCTTTCTTTCCTTCTGGCATCTGGGAAATCCCCGTAATGCCTGGCGGGTACTGGCTCACTTGCGCAAATCCTGGCTGAGCAGGGAGATATTGTTTACGAGCTTGTTTGCAGGCTTATGGTTATTATCGATCTTGCTTGTGTTCGGACATGATGGGGGGATGATGCCATTATTCTTGAATATTACAACAAGCGTTTTTGGATTAGCCGCTATCTGGAGCATGTCCAAAGTGTACCATCTCCACACAGTTCCTGCCTGGAACACCTGGCGAACGCCCGTGGCTTTTTTCACTTCCACATTCTTACTCGGTTTCCTATGGGTAAGATTGATCCGTTTTTTCACCATACCTATTTTATCCAAGTACTTGACCGTTACAGTCAGCACCGGGTTGATCACAGCATTTTTTTCCTTATAGCTCTGATCCTTGCATTGATTTCTGAAACTGAAAAATTCCGACGAACAAGCAGGTTAAGGGTTGGCCTGATCGTGTTGGGCCTTCTCGGTTCAATCGTCCTGGCTCTCCTTCCGGGAGTCTTTGGAAATTGGATGATCATTCCATTATTCGTACTGGCGACCCTGGAGGAAACGATCGGGCGTGATTTGTTCTATCAAAGTCGCTCTCAGGTTTTCTAGTGTCATGGACACCGCACACCTTCATGCTTGACGAATCTTGGTATCAAAGCTAAAATTACATGGCATTTATGAAAACGTGCCCCATGTGGAGGCGCGTTTTTTTGCCAACCAGAAAGAGATGACGGAGAAAACATGTCCCCGAAATCAGAATTAACCGAAGTTAATCAACCCGAGGTTGTCAACTTGATCGATTCCCAGGCAGAGCATATCGAAGCTGATCTGGTTCGCACAAGTCGCAGCTATGTGAGCAATCTGCATGCCGAAGAAGTTGATCTTCACCAAGCTGCTGCAATGGATGTCGATGCCCAAATTCTCAACGCCAATACTTCTGCAATTGGGATCGTACAAGCTACTTCGGTCAGTGCCTCGAATAGCCTGCTGTTGGCTGCACGCAGTGAACAATTGGAGATTAATAACAGTCTGACAGGAGTCATTTATGCTAAAAGCACCAGTCTTGGTGAAGGTTCCCAGACTGGCATCCTGGTCACAGGAAATGTATCCGGTGAACAAATACGTTCGGTGGTTCTTATTGCCCGCCAGGTGGATGGCTCTGTGCAGACAATGATCGACACCCGGCAGGTGGCACTTGCAGGTGTATTAACTGGGGTTGCCTGCGGTATCGTACTTCTGTTGGGGCAATTTCTCTTCAGGCGAAAGAATTAGTGAATCCCCCGGCATTTGCCGGTTATCATACAAAAGAGTGAAGGTAATCCGTGTTCGTAAAAAACATGGGTGAGAGGCGCTCGAGGAAGGTAAGAAATGGAAAAAATAGTAATTCAAGCGAATCCCCGTACAGTTTTAGGTAAACAGGTACGCGCTCTGCGCCGTGAAGGTTTGCTCCCTGCAGTTCTATATGGTCCTCATATACAACCGATCAATATCTCAATGGATGCTCATTCTTCCAGTCAGACATTGGCTCACATCACAGCCTCCAGCTTGGTCACGATCGAACTTGAAGGCAAAGAATATCCAGCCCTGGTGCGTGAAAAACAGCGAAATTTCATCACGAATAATTTGCTGCATGTCGATTTTCAGGTGGTTTCAATGACGGAAACCCTGCGTACAAAAGTCGGCATCCACCTGGTGGGAGAAGCACCCGTCATTGAAGCATTCGATGCCATTCTGATCAATGGTCTTGAAGAACTCGAGGTGGAATGTTTACCCCAGGATTTACCCGAGCGCATTGAAGTGGATATTTCAAATCTGGCAAAAATCGGTGATGCCATTTATGTCCGCGATATCCTGGTTTCTGACAAAGTAGAGATCTTGGATGACAAGAACGAAATGATCGTCCTGGCATCCTCAACTTATGAAGAGCCTGAAGCAGAAGAAGAGATCATAGAAGTTGCAGAAGAACCTGAAGTAGTTGAACGTGGTAAGAAGGAAGAAGAAGTAGAAGATTAATTCTAATTTGGATGTCTGGAATCAGCGGGAGTTCATAATTATGAACTCCCGCTCATCGTTTAAATTCGGGGAATTTCTTTTCATTTACCAGTCGCATCAGCCCGCCTGTTTACCATCCCCAATACTTCAAGGAAATTCTGTGTAATTCGAGCACTGGCGCCCCACAAGACTTCCCCATCATATGCATGGTAAGTGATCACTGGAATTGCTCTTTCGGTTCCTTCAGGTGTGAACTCAAATTCATCCCAATTTGAGGATAGCGCAATCCAATTTAGGGGAATACTGAAAACACGGCTGACTTCATTCCTGGATAAGTGGAATTCATATGGCCAGGGAATGATCCCAACCACAGGTGTGACCCGGTAATGAGTGATGGTGGCTACATCATTTAATTTGCCCAGAATTTGCACATCATGGGGATCTAATCCGATCTCCTCCTGTGCTTCCCGTAAAGCAGTTTGTTCGGCTTGTGTCTCATTATCATTACAGCCTCCTCCTGGAAAGGAAACCTGTCCCTTATGGCTTTCCACAGTATCAGTCCTGTGTGTGAATATCATATGCCAGCCAGAATCTTTTCGAACCAGAGGGATCAAAACTGCCGCACACTTTAATTCCGATCCATCTTTAAGGAAGGTGGATTCTGCATATCCGTCTGTTGTTATTATTCTTCCAGGTTGGTAGGCTGCCCGTAATCGCCTTGAAATTTCAATTTCACTGAGAGGCACAGTCAACTCCAAGAGATCAATTAACTCCGTATGAGATTCCCGCAGTAAGGGCATTCAGCCGTATTCTCATCTACGAACTCCACCTCATCGATTCGCAGTGGGGCACCACATTCCTGGCATTTGACGGGCAGGGTAGCCCTGACCCTGGCACCGGGTTTTGGATCAAACTGGGATTCGTTCCCGGTTGCGTCTTTATCTGCAGGCAATTCATCAGCCATGAAATTCATAAGTTCGTTAGCTTCATTTTCATGACCTGATTCACGAAGTTCTCTTACAACTCGCCTGCGGTTACGGCGAAATTTCAACCATTCTGCTCGTTCAGCAAACAGCTTCAGACCTGTTTGGATATGGGTTATCCCGTCTGGGATCTGCCCGGCCAGGATTTTTGCCCGTCCAGCCTGGATGTAAAGATGCGGGGCTGCCGGACGATTATGGGAATTGGCTGCTTTTGCCATATTTTCAAATGCCCGAGCCGCCCCTGTGTAATTTTCTATTGCCATCAACTCATTGGCACGTTGCATCATGGGGTGAAGACTTGGGGCATTTCCCCTTCCTTTGGGTTGAAACAACCGTCTATTGTTCATATCAACTCCTATAATTTAATTTATTAATGTATTTTCTTCTTCATAGGTTTCATCATCCTTCTGCTCTAAATCGATCAGCTCCACCCGCCGACCATAGATCAGGTATCCAGTGTGTGCCACCATCCTGTCTGTTGGTCGCAAGTGGGTCGGGTCAGGTTTATAATACCGCAGAAGGATTTCACAGACTTCCACAAAGGCAAATTTATTCCGTCTTAAGGCGATCAATAGATTTGAAACCTGGTTAAGGGTGGGTACAAGGCTGCAAAAAGAACCTCCTGGTTTGAGAGCTGCCCGAACCTGTCCAATATAATCCCAGGGGTTCTGCATATCCAGGAATATGGCATCCATATCGGTTTCATCAAAACCATCTGCAATATCACCCAGCTTAAAATCAATCCTTTCTTCCAAACCCAGGCGTGCCAGGTTTTTGCGTGCCATCTTCTGCATCTCCGGGCGTATCTCATATGAGATCACTTTTCCGTTCGGACCGACCGCATTTGCCAGGGCGATGCACATGGAACCCGAACCGGTTCCTGCTTCCAAAATGCGCTGCCCCGCGCCAACTCCCAACGTGATCAGAATAAAGCCAATATCCTTGGGATACATGATCTGGGTATTTCGGGGAAGGTCTGTCAACAAGTCTGAAAGTGAGGGTTGTAATAGATAAAATGGCGCACCGGTATTGCTGATAACCCGGCTGCCCCATGGCAATCCGATCAACTCGTCATGTTTCAACAATCCGCGATGGGAGTGATATTCTCCCCCAATTAATAATGGAAAGATGAAATATTTATGCCCCAGGCCTACCAACATGGCCAGATCACCAGGTTGAGTGAGTGAGGAAGTTAAATTCCAGGTCATTGATTTGCATCCATTATGGTTGCAGATATTTCGTAAAGAAATCAGTGATCGCGTTGTAACAGGTTACCCGGTTTTCATATTTAAGCACGTCATGCCCTTCATCTTCGAATACCAACATTTCGATTTGTTTACCCTGCTTCTTTAATGTTTCCACAAGATCTTCAGATTCGCGCGCCACAACGCGAGGGTCATTGCGTCCTTGAATGACCAGCATCGGACATGCCAGGTTTTGCATGTAAGTTCGTGGCGAGCGTTCCTGAAGGAATTTGCGACCATCGGCAGTGTTTGGATCTCCCAATGCCACTGCAAAGTATGGCTTCCAGGTTTCCGGGATCCGTTCTGAAAAGGTCACCAGATCATATGGACCGAACATATCACAGGAAGCCGCCCAGAGATCAGGATGCCTGCCTGTCAATGTGAGCGTCATGTAACCACCATAAGATCGTCCCACCACAGCTGATCTATTTACATCCAGGCTTTTATCCAAAGGCAATACTTTGGTCATGGCATGTACATGGTCCAGTCGATCCTGTCCGCCCCAATCACAGTCCACCTGTTTTGAAAAATTGAGACCATAACCTGTGCTGCCGCGCACATTTGGAACAAAGACTGTAAAACCACGCAAAGTGAGATACTCGATCAAGGGCATTGAAAACCAGGCAAAATCCGGACGTTCCTGTCCCTGTGGACCACCGTGGATGTAATATACGAGTGGACGTGCACCCTTATAACCCAGGCCTTCCGCTGGGCGATAAAGTCGTGCCGAAATGCGGGTTCCATCAAAAGATGTATAGGAAGCATCCTCGCCTGCTGAAAGCAGTTCGTATGGAATGCCCAACAGCATCTCATTGGTATGCATAACGATCAGATCTCTCTGCTTTCCTTCAATGCTATAGATCTGGGTTGGTGATGTTGCTGTGGAAAATGAGATCACGAAACGGTCACCACTCATGTCATAGTAAACATGCTCAAGAACTCCATTTGCCAGGTCTTCATCACCAACCAGGCAATATCTTAAAGTCATGACCTGCTTGCTTTCGTTGTAAATACCTTCATACAACCAGGAACAGCCATCAATATTATATTGAACCAGATAGCGCGACCCCTTCAAATGGGAGATCATTTCCATCTCTCCCAATCCCGTATGGGCGACACCTTCCACTCTGACCGGTTGCAATTCGCCAGGCTGGATCTGGCTGAGAAAACCCAGGCTGTATTTATCATCAAAAATAGCAGTGACCAGCAGTAGACCTTGCTCTGATGGAGAATAACCTAAGGATCTCAAACCATTGGGTGGTACCACTTCATCTTTTTTACGTTGTTCCAATGGCACACCAAATAACAAGTGCTTCTGCCCGGATTCCAGCAAATAAAGGACCGAATCACCAAGCGTATATCCATCCGAAATAAGTACCTGGCTGTGATCTGCATTATTGCCTGAAGGATTGGCTCCCCACTCTGATTCGTCCAACTTGGTCAATGTATTGTATTCAAGGTTTCCTACGAAAGCCTCGTTCATTGGTTTTTTGCGCGATTCAGCCGAAAAATATACCAAATTACGCTCAATATCACATTCCCCCATGTGAACACGGAAATTGGAAAAATGGTTATCAAAAACGGGTTCTGGGAAACCTCCTTCCAGGGGGATCACCATGGGTTGGTAGTTTTCATCTCCATCCTGATCGATCATTACCAGGATTTTTCCAAGTTTGGGGAAAACATAAAATGAATATCCATCCAACATATGAGGATTATGCAGGGCAATGTTTGCCGGCAGGAGGGGTTCGGGAACACTACCTCCATAATTCATGCCATATAAACTCAAATGTCCAGACAGGTTACTTAAGAAGTACAGTCGCTCCCCGATCAACTGGGGAACAAGAAAAAGTCTGGCAGAAAGAAAAGACTCTATTCGATACACGGATTGATCCTTTTTCCGAATGGTAGAATGTTTAGTAAGTTCTTATGCTCATATCTTACCATTAAGTATTGTAGGGAACATCAGTCTCCAGTCCAAATTTCACTCCTTTTTAAACCACAGGTTTATCTGGATGGTACTAGGTTTACGATTTTAACTTGATAAAATTGCTTGATTATTCGCGAATCTAAAGGCATAATAATTATAGGATTTCAATTGCCTAAAAAGCTTGCTCTGGAAATGAAATAGGAGGAAGGTTAACCTTCATTAATGATCACGACCTGGGCATGGTTACCTAATTTCTGCATCTACTTAAAAATAAACAAAAGTTTGTAAAATCAAAATATGTTCCCATAGGAGAAGATGATGACAAATGCACAAACCCGTTTGATGGCTTCAGCTGTTGGACTCCTGGCAGGTTCGCTCTTGTGTACAACTGATAACGTGGATATCAATGTCGGTCTGGCAATATTGTTCGTCAGTGCAGTCCTTTTTGCTGTAGAATTTTTTCGCATTCAAAAACCTTGATACAGGAGAATAAAATTGAAAGACAATAACACACGAACCGAAGAATTTACCTTCAATGGCGAGGAATTGCTGACCCGGATAAAGGAACTCATCCGCCAGGGAAATATCCGGCGGATTATCATCAAGAATAAAGAAGGTCATATACTCATGGAAATTCCCTTGACAATTGGTGTGGTAAGTGCTGTCCTGGCTCCCACGTTGGCAGCCATCGGAGCGATCGCAGCCCTGCTCAGCGAGGCTACTGTGGTTGTGGAAAAGAATACCGAATGAATTTGAGAAATATTGAAATCTAATTTCAGGTATTTCACATTTATCAGTGGTCCCAATTTGTGATGCTCCTGGTCAGCTAGTTAACTGCCGAACACATTAAACCCCCGCCAGTTTAGAACAGGCTCTGATAGCACTTCATTTATAATTATGGCCAGGTCTGAAGTCTCTATTAATACGAACCAACCCATCAAGGCAGATCCTTCTCTTCCGAATTTTGACTGTAATCATTCTTGGAAGAAATATGCCCGGTCATTTTTCAAGTAAGAGGTAATTCATGAAATCTTATCGCAAAGAGATCTTTGTACACCTTCCTGAAAGAAGAGGGTTTATCAATCTGACACCACAAGTGGAAACCTGTCTGCGGGAAAGCGGTATAAAGGAGGGATTGTGCCTGGTTAACCCTTTACACATCACCGCCTCAGTATTTATTAATGATAACGAGATCGGCTTGCACCATGACTATGATATCTGGCTCGAATCTCTAGCCCCACATGAGCCTGTCAGTCAATACTGGCACAACCGTACCGGTGAAGATAACGCCGATGCCCATCTCAAACGCCAGGTTCTGGGTCGCGAGGTGGTCGTGGCAGTTACCAACGGGCGACTTGATTTCGGAACCTGGGAACAGATCTTCTATGCTGAGTTTGATGGCAAACGCCGTAAAAGGATACTGGTCAAGATCATCGGGGAATAGATCTTTCTTTGGAACACAAAAACAATTTGGAGAGATATCTGTTGACTAGAGTAGAAGGGAGTTATATACTTTCTCCGATAACAATTTAAGCTGGAATCAGAACCTTGTCTGATAATAATTTGATTATGATGCTCATGCGCCTTCACATCAGGAAAAATTACAGGCTATCCGGATACTTTCCATAGCGGTGATCCAATCATCATATTTACCAATAGGAAAGAAATTTGAGAAACTGGCGGATCAAATGGTAGGACTTACCAAATCTAACCAATGAACAATTTCTCTCAAAGTGTTCGCGATTCTATCGTCTTCGCTGGGGAATTGATCTGTAAATCCAGGCACGCTGTTGTCCTGACAGGCGCAGGTGTTTCCACGCCCTCAGGGATCCCTGATTTCCGCTCGGAGGGCACCGGGCTCTGGTCCTATGATGAACCTCTCGAAGTAGCTTCTCTATCGACATTCAGATACCACCCAGAACGCTTTTTTGAGTGGATGCGACCACTCATCAGCTGCATTCTAAATGCCGAACCCAACTCCGCCCATCTGGCGATAGCCCGTATGGAGCGGGCTGGATACATCAAAAGCATCATCACGCAGAATATTGATAATCTGCATCAGAAAGCTGGATCCCTTAATGTCCATGAAACTCACGGCACAATGCAAACCATGACGTGTACATGCTGTTTCCAAAAAACTGCCAGCGCACCTTATATCCAACCTCTGATCAAATCTGGAAAAATGCCGATTTGTGTGAAATGTGGAGAATTACTGAAACCTGATGTGATCCTGTTTGGAGAACAAATGCCACACACCGCCTGGAAGATTGCACAAGACGCAGCTCATACTTGTGATTTAATGGTGGTGGCAGGCTCTTCCCTTGAAGTTCTTCCGGTGGCAAGCCTGCCCATGCAAGCCCTGGATAGAGGTGCCCATCTCATTATTGTCAACCAGAACCCCACCTATCTGGGAGTCCGTGCTGATGTACTTATTCTTGAAGATGTAGCCAGTGTAATTCCAGCGATTGCCATGAAAGTACTGGATGAATGATAATTCAAAACTCCTGGCAAAGTATCACTGACGGATCGAAATTGCACAAGACTTGAATATAAATTAACTTTTGGAGCAAAAATATGTCCCTTGAATTTAATATAGACGCATTATTACCACAAGAAATGGCAGAGAAGGCAGAAGCGATCGGGGTACGTAAATCCGAAACTCCTTTCTTTGCAATGTTTACCCTCTCCCTGCTCGCAGGAGCATTTATTGGGTTGGGAGCCATGTTCTCAACGATTACCGCAGCAGGATCTTCATCTCTGCCCTATGGTGTGGCGCGTCTTCTGATAGGTTTTACCTTTTGCATCGGTCTGGTGCTTGTAATTGTTGGCGGTGCCGAATTGTTCACAGGCAACAACCTGGTTGTCATGGCCTGGGCCAGTGGTAAGGTCAGCACACGCTCATTACTTCATAAATGGGTTATCGTATATTTTGGAAATTTTATCGGATCTGTTGGAACTGCCATCATGATCTTTATTACCAGGCAATACACTCTCAATGCCGGATCAGTCGGCGAAACAGCTTTAAATATTGCATCTTCCAAAGTTGATCTGGGTTTTTTTCAGGCATTGATGTTGGGGGTTTTATGTAATGTGCTGGTCTGCCTGGCAGTCTGGTTAAGTTATTCCGCCCGCAGCACTACCGACAAGGTTCTGGTTATCATCTTCCCGATCACTGCTTTTGTGGCAGCCTCGTTCGAACATTCTGTGGCAAATATGTATTTCATTCCATTTGCTTTATTTATAAAAAAATTTGATCCAGCATTTGTAATATCGCTGGCAGACAAGGTACCCGAACTTTCCAATCTAACCTGGTCATCCTTTTTCCTTAATAACCTCCTCCCAGTTACGATTGGAAATATCATTGGTGGAGCCGGATTGGTGGCAGCCATATATTGGTTTATTTACCTGAAAAAAATTAGAACTTAACCACAAGGCAACCTATTCCTTACCTTGCACCTTTGCGTCCAAACTGGCGTTCGAGCAAGTCAACCGGGAGATGTATCATGGTGGGTCGTCCATGCGGACAAGTACGTGGAGAATTGCATGCCTCCAGGTCATCTAGCAGTGAGCGTTGTTCCTCAGGGGAAAGTACCTGTCCAGCCTTTACTGCCAGTCGTTTGCACACTCTCCCGGCCAGGCGAGCTTCGATCTCATTTTGGAGAGGGCTTTCATCTTCCTCAAAATCCTCCACCAGGGCATGCAAAGCCGCAGCCGGATCACCATGTGCGAACAGGACTGGCAAAGCCCGCACTTGAAATATCCCCGGACCAAATGGTACAACATGAAAACCAAAATGAGCCAGAATGGGTAAATGCTCTTCGATCAGGGAAGCTTGGGCTGGTGTCAATTGCACACTGATGGGTGTCATCAAAGTTTGGGATGGAATGCTCTTTTTTTCATATTGGGTCATCAATTTCTCAAATAATACCCGTTCATGGGCTGCATGCTGATCTATCAGATACAAACCATCGGGTCCTTCCGCTACCAGGTACGTGGAACCGATCTGACCGACCAGACGAAGTAATGGCACTTCAGAACCAGGCAGGGAGACAGGTGAGCTGGTAACCTCCGCTTCACCATTTGAAGCCATTTTATCTGTTGATATGAGTGTACCTCCCTGTGAGAAATTCCATGCCGGCTCAACCGATCTTGATTGAGGGACTGAACTGCCCCACAAAACCTGGGGGGAGAGGGACGGGATAGGAGCATATGCCAGTAAAGCACGCCGGGCTGCCCGTTGCACAAAGCTGAAGATACGATCCTGATTTCGAAAGCGTACTTCAGCTTTGGCAGGGTGAACATTCACATCGACATCAGCCGGATCGATCTCCATGAACAAAGCTGCCAAAGGGTAGCGTGCCACCATCAGGAGAGTGTGATAAGCGTTATTCAAAGCTGCGGTCAGAGGTGTATCCTGCACCCAGCGCCCGTTGATAAAAAAAGTGATCTCACGCCTGTTTGAACGGGTGATGGATGTTGGGCTGATGAATCCTTTCAGTTTGATCCCTGCCTCTTCAGCTATAACTTCCAGCATCTGGCGGGCCACCTCCACCCCATACAATGCCGCCAGGATAGCGCGTTGGTCCCCATCTCCGCTGGTTTGCAGTTTGGGTACTTTACCTTCCATTAACTTAATTCGCACATGCGGGTAAGCCAGTGCATAACGTGTCACCAGTGTATCCACAGAGCGCCGCTCGGTCGCATCCGTTTTTAAGAACTTAAGGCGGGCTGGTACATTAAAAAATAGATCCTGCACCTTCACTTGTGTCCCGGGTTGAGTTGCCACAGGTTCCACAGAACCGGATATTCCCGCCTCCACCTGTAAACGGGCACCGACTTCGGCGTCATTGGTTCGTGAAATAATGGTCAATCGTGATACAGAACCAATCGAAGCCAGTGCTTCGCCCCGAAATCCTAGCGTGGAAATGGAGAAGAGATCTGAAGCCTGGTTCAATTTACTGGTGGCATGGCGCGCCAAAGCCAGTTCCAATTGGTCAGCGGGAATTCCGCAGCCGTCATCTACGACTTCCATCAGTCCACGTCCAGCCTCCAGAATATTGATCGATATGCTATGCGCACCAGAATCCAGGGAATTTTCAAGCAATTCTTTGATCACTGAGGCAGGACGTTCCACCACCTCTCCTGCGGCGATCTGGGATGCGATCTCGGGAGCTAAAATATGTATATCCATATTCCTATTATACGTTTTTTTCTTTATAATACCTGCATGCCTTTCACGACCATTTTCTTTGACCTGGATGATACACTCTACCCGGCTTCCAGCGGTATTTGGAAATTGATCAAAGACCGCATGAATCTGTATATGCACCAATACCTGGAGATTGATTGGGATGAAATCCCACCTCTTCGGGAAAAATTATTTCATGAATATGGCACCACTTTGAGGGGATTACAGGTCAATTATAAGATCGATACGGCTGAATATCTTGCCTTTGTTCATGATATTCCTGTTCACGATTACCTGAAACCGGATGAATCATTACAACAGATGCTGCATGCGCTTTCGTACCATAAATTCATTTTTACAAATGCCGATGAAAACCATGCTTATCGTGTTTTGACTGCGCTTGGTCTTCAAAACTGTTTCGAACGGATCGTTGATATAAACGCCATCAATCCTTACTGCAAACCAATGCAACCAGCCTTGAAAATTGCATTGGATCTCTCGGGAGAAACAGAGCCGCAAAAGTGTATCCTGGTGGACGATCAGCCTGCAACCACCCATGCTGGTCGTGAGTTTGGTTTTTACACAATTCTTTTTGGGCAGGATGGCGGGTCTCAGGATGCCGACGCCTCAATTTCTCGTATGACAGACTTGCCCGAATTATTACAGTCTCTAAAACATTAACGCTCTTCATACGTTATAGGATTACAATTTCATCTAATTTTAAGCACAATGTGATATGTTTGCTGTGTGCCAAGGTGGTTCGCAAAATGATCTGTACCTCAGGGTTTCCGATTAATGCCAACTTCCTCAAAGGAGTTCATTTATGTTAAAAAATAAAGTAGTTCGAGTTTTATTGGTGTTAATTGTAGTGGGAATTCTGATATCTGGTTCTTTTGCCGGGGGGTTTTTAGCCGGACATTACATACCTGTCTCATCCTCTGTCTTACCTTCCTACGTACCTACTGCGACAATATATGTCGACTCATCCCAGGGTGGAACTCCACAGGATTTGCAAACCCTTTTCAAACCATTTTGGGAAACCTGGCAGATCTTGCATGACAACTATGTCGATCAACCATTGGATAATCTCACCCTGATGCGGGGTGCCATAACCGGTATGATGGAATCCCTGGGAGACCAGCATTCCAGCTATATGGATCCGCAGGAATATTCAGATGCCAATGTCAGTATCAATGGCAAATATGAAGGCATCGGCGCTTATGTTGATACAACTGGTGAATATTTGACCATAATCAACCCCATGAAGGGCTTCCCCGCTGAAAAAGCCGGCCTTTTGCCTGGGGACGAGATCCGTGCTATCGATGGTGAGGATATGACCGGAATCAACCCGGAACTGGTGCGCCTGAAGGTGATCGGCCCGGCTGGATCAAGCGTCCATTTAAGTGTTTACCGGAGTGATGGTGACCAAACATTGGAATTTGATATCGTGCGGGAGAACATTAATATACCGAGTGTGACAGGCGAGCTTACCAAAGATAACCTGGCATATGTTACCATCACCACGTTTGGAGATGAGACGACTTCAGATCTGCGCCGTATATTGAAAGAACTTATGCCACAGAAACCAAAAGGCTTGATCCTGGATCTCCGTGACAATGGCGGTGGTTACCTCACTACTGCCATCGAAGTGGCATCTGAATTTATTGGGGATGGGGTCATCATGGTTGAACAATATGGCGATGACTCCAGGGAAACTTATGAAGCTATAAAAGGTGGTCAGGCAACCGACATTCCCATGATCGTACTTGTGAATGAGTTTAGTGCTTCGGCTTCCGAAATAGTGGCTGGAGCCATACAGGATCGCGGCCGGGCTCAATTATTGGGTGTCACAACTTATGGAAAGGGATCCGTTCAAAACTGGATCCCCTTATCAGACGATCAGGGTGCGATCCGGGTTACCGTTGCAAAATGGTTGACGCCTGACGGCAACACTATTCACGAAATTGGATTAACCCCGGATGTGGTTGTTGAACGAACAACCGAGGATTACAAAGCCGGGCTTGATCCTCAGCTGGATGCAGCCATAGCAATTTTGCTAAACCTTGAGTAAAAAAACTGCTATTAATTGGAGGTGACGGATGTTCTATAATTTTAATTACATGATCTTCATGGTCCCGGCTTTTATTTTAATGATGCTGACATCCTGGTATGTCAAATCTGCCTACAATAAATGGAGCAAGGTACCTTCCCGCAGTCAAATGACCGGTTTGCAGGCAGCCCAAAGACTGATCTCGGCTGGAGGCTTATTTGGTGTCAAAATTGAACCCGTGGCTGGCAACCTTTCCGATAATTACGACCCGCGCAACAAAGTTTTGCATCTCTCGCGCAGTGTGGCAGAAACTGCTTCAGTGGCTTCCCTGGCGATCGCTGCCCATGAGTTGGGACACGCCATGCAAGACTCCGAAGACTACCTGCCTCTGCGCTTTCGGTCTGCGATCGTACCGATGGTCAACATAGGTTCCTCGTTGGGATGGATACTGATTATGGTAGGTTTATTCCTAAATTATACGAATCTGGCCTGGGTGGGTGTTTTTGCCTTTGCCGGAGGCGCTCTTTTTGCACTCGCCACCTTGCCGGTCGAATTGAATGCATCCAACCGGGCACGCAAATTACTGACAGATTCGGGTTTGATCAACTCTCCTGAGGAAATGAAAGGGGTCGGTAATGTCTTGAACGCGGCTGCCCTGACCTATGTTGCCGGACTGGTCACAGCCCTGCTGCAATTGCTTTACTTCGTCAACTTGGTGGGAGGCAGACGTAGAAGTTAGAATAACGCGATATGATTTCCAACCCCGCAGGCAGGTTCAAACACCACCTGCGGGTTTTTCCTTATTTTAAAGAAAACCATTTTCCGTTATAATCCCGGAATGCGAAAAGTACTGACAGCCATCGTTCTAATGCTGGGAGTTTTACTGGTAATTTTTAGTTTTTCTGAAATTGAAAATATTGCCAGGACCCTTGAAAAAAGTGATTGGCGTTTATTAGCTCTGGCGCTGGTGGTCGAACTGATCTGGCTTTATAACCTCGGAACCAGTTACCGTGTTTTGTACCGCTTGATGGAATTGGAAGAAAACGGTCGCCACTTGTTCTGGTTGGCCTCAGCCGCCAATTTTATTAATGCCGTCGCCCCCAGCGCTGGTATCGGGGGGATGGCGCTCTTCCTGGATGATGCCAAACGGAGAAATCATCCCAGCGGTCATGTCACGGTGATTGGTGCTTTGTTCGTGCTGTATGATTATTTCGCTTTCTTGTGTGTGTTGGCTTTGGGATGGGTGGTTTTGATCCGTCGCAACAACTTGAATTCAGGTGATATTTCCGCCTCCTTCATAATGCTCGGGTTGGCCATCGGTTTATCTTTGATATTGTACCTGGGTTACAAATCCGGGGAGAGGCTTGGGCGTGCCCTTTCGAGATTGGTTCGCTTTATCAATCGCCTGTTCAACCCGTTCATCCACCGACCTTATTTGAGTGAAGAAAGCGCTCGTCGCTATGCCTTTGAAATATCAGATGGTCTGCTAGCCATCAAAGGTAAACGCAAGGAGCTGATCTGGCCCTTCCTCTTCGCATTGAACAACAAAGCTATCCTGCTGGTCATCCTGGCGATCTCCTTCCAGGCTTACCAGGTACCTTTTACAGCCGGGACCCTGGTGGCAGGTTTTAGTACCGCATATCTCTTCACGATCGTTTCCCCCACCCCAGCCGGTCTCGGTTTCGTGGAAGGCGCTCTGACGCTTGCCCTGAATGCCATGCGGGTGCCATTGGGTTCAGCGGCAATTATCACGCTGACCTACCGCGCTGCCACCTTCTGGTTTCCGCTGGCGGTAGGAGCGCTGGCATTCCGTCATCTGCAAACCTCCCGTAAACCTGTCGATCTGGCCGATGACCAGGACGAAGAATACCTCCAAAAATAATAACAACTCGAAGCAGGAAATCTCATGCAACTAAAAATTCAAGATATTTTACCGGTGGCAATTTCAGTACTGGTCATCATCCTGGTAGCTGTGATCGAAAAACAAAGCAAAACCTTTGCAGCCATAACCGCCACCATGCCACTGACCATCCCCTTGACCTTGTGGATCGTGTATTCCTCCAGCGGGGGAGATAAATTGGCTGTAAGCTCCTTCAGCCAGAATCTTTTTTTTGGCATTCTTCCGACAGTAGCCTTCGTCATCGCCATCTGGCTGGCAGCCCGGGCTGGAGTCAAGCTTGTACCCATGTTGGGAATAGGCTATGCTGTTTGGGCGCTTGGTTCGGGATTGATGTTTCTGGTACGCCGCTGGTTGGGTTTGGGGTGAAATTACTTTACCATTCAAGTAGTTACATTAACCTTAAATGTGGCTTCTCAAACAGCTATATTCGCTTATTTTAAGTCGATCATTTGCTCCAGACAGCAAATTCGTTTCCGCTTGGCTCAGTGAAGTGAAATCGGCGACCCACGGGGAATGAATAGGTAGGGTTTACAATGGACCCACCTGCATTTTCAACTTTCTTGCGTGTAACCTCTAATTCGTTGGAGTAAAAGATGACTAACGCAGCACCATTTTGTGGGGATGATTTCAAGTCAGATTGGTAGAACCCACCATCCAACCCCTGATCTGAAAACGCAGTGTATTCGGGTCCGTGATCTACGAAAGACCAGCCAAAAAAAGATTGAAAGAACGCTTTTGTGGCTGGCAGATCTTTGGCAGGGATTTCAACATAATTGATTTTTTCGTGCAAATTCTTATGCTTTCCTTATCATATGACAAGAATATATCCCAACCGTCTGATAATTAATGTGTATTTCGTTTCCCAAGTGAGCATTTGATAATTAGGTTGATCGCCAAATAAATCAAAACGAGGTGGAGTATGATTGCCTGAATATCAATTACAAACCTTACTTCACCAGAGCAATTACCAACAACACACAGATCACCACCATCGTCACCCACATCCACCCTGCTGGGTCACTAGCGCCATTCCCCAGCCCGACCGGATGGATGCGTATCAGCGGACGATCGCCAAGTTTACGCTCCAATTCCTCATCACTGATGGTAAAAGGATTGAAACCTTCAAAAAACCCCGCAAAACCGGCATTCTTCAGGATCATACGCAAAAGAACCGTGCGGTTGTCGGCATCTTTAACAACCTCCGCCACGCCAGCAATAGGACCATCCGGGTGGATGACCTCTATATTTGGGTTTGCCAGGATATTTTTATACCAATCGGAGATCCTGCCAAAGCCAGCCAGGCAGTACAGGTCACCATGATGGATACAGTAATTGACCGGTGCATAGCGGGTTTTACCGCTCTTGCGACCAGTATTCTTGATGACCATGATATATCCGGTTAAAGGATTGCCCACGAAGGGTCCAAAACCCAGCCGGAACATGGGTACCATGAAAAATTTATTAAGGAACCAGAAAACACGCCGTAAAATTGAAGTTGACATGGCTGCCCTCCTGTTGGTAAATCCTGCATTATCCTTATTTTCTTCGTTGGTCGAGTAGACGGTGCTCTCCCGTCCTACCGAGACCGAAATATTAGCTGAAGAAAATTCTTTTCATTCCTCTTTAACCGCTTCAATGATCTCCGCCACCAGGTCATAGCGGTGGAATTGCGGCATGATGTAAATACCCTGCGCCCAGGTTTTTATCTGGCGCACCAATTCAATGGTCGTTTCCACACCCACCCGCGCGGCCTGGTCTCCCGCTTGTTCAAGACGGGTCAGGATCTCGACTGGAATTGAGATTCCAGGTACTTCGTTATTTAGAAACATGGCATGTTTAAGGCTGACCAGCGGAAGGATGCCCGCCAGGATAGGTTTATTTAACTTTCCATGTGCCAGTTCGTATTTCTCCAGGAATTTCAGCCCATCTTCAGAACGATAGATGGGTTGGGTCAGGAAGAAATCCGCTCCAGATCTTACCTTGCGGAACAGATTTTTGATCTCCTTCTCCGGATCGGATGGTTTCAGATTAAGGGCACTGCCCACAAAAAAAGCGGTTGGCTGACCTATGGAAGTACCGGAATGGTCCAATCCGGTGTTGAAGCCCTGTTTGATGAGTTTGATCAATCCGGATGGTACCAGGTCATAATTGTCCATGGCATCCGGGTAATCTCCAATGGCTGTCGGGTCTCCCATGACCACGAAGACATTACGGATACCGAGTGCGTGGGCTGCCAACAGGTCCCCCTGCACACGCAGCAGGTTTCGACCACGCGTCGGAAAATGCAGGGTCGATTCCACCCCGACCTGGCGCTGCACCACTTCGCAGACTGCCCAGGCAGACATGCGCATGCGTGCCATGGGACTGTCCGCTACATTGATGACATCCGCCCCGGCTTCCGCCAGCAGAGATGCTCCCGCCACCAGCTTGTGGGTCGAGATGCCGCGTGGAGGGTCCATCTCCACCGCAATGCAGAATTTTCCAGAAGAGAGTTTTTGAGAAAGCCTCGAGGTTTCCATCTGGGTCTCTGGTAGATCTCCCGCTTCATCCGGCAAAGAGAGCACATTCTCCAGGCTGCCGCAGCCCTGAGGGTTTTCATCCAGGGCTAACCGCATGGCTTTTATGTGTTGAGGTGTAGTACCACAACAGCCACCAACGATGGAAGCACCAGCCTCGCAAAAGGCCAGGGCATAATTACCGAAATACTCCGGGTCGGCAGGATACATGATGCGCCCACCAGCCTGCTCCGGCCAACCCGCATTGGGTTGCACGGAGATAAAGGCTTCCGGTACAGCCTGGCGCATGGCTTTTAGCAGTCGTAATAATTGGGCTGGTCCTCCCGAGCAATTCACCCCGATCACATCTGCACCAGCTTCTACCAGGTGGCGGGCGACTTTTGCGGGATTATCCCCCAAAAGGGTACGGTCATCACGCGTGAAAGTCATCGAGGCACAGATCGGCAAGTGTATATTTAGATCGGAACGCACCTCTTTGGCAGCCTGGATGGCGTTTACGATCTCATACAAATCGCTGATAGTCTCGATCATCAACAAGTCCACACCTGCTGCAGTCAGTGCATTGATCTGCTCAACAAAAACCTGGTAAGCCTGGTCCGGTTGAACACGTCCGTATGGAGCAATCCGAACTCCCAGCGGACCAATATCTCCAGCCACCAGGACCGGTCGGGTAACATGAGCAGAAGCAATAGCCCGGCGAGCCAGGTCCACCCCTGCCTGGTTGATACTGGCAACCTGGTCATCCAATCCATGCCTGGCAAGTTTGAAACGATTGGCTCCAAAAGTGTTGGTCTGCAAGATATCCGCTCCCGCGAGGACATAAGCAGTGTGGATGTCAACGATCAAGTTCGGGTTCGTTAAGTTGAGTTCATCAAAACACTTTTCAAAGTCCACGCCACGTCCATGCAGCATGGTACCCATGGCACCATCCGATAATAACGGGCGCTTGGAAAGTCGTTGCAGGAAAGGATCATTTATCATCAGAATTACCTTTTATGCACAAGGTTATTTCATCAATTGCTCAACCCGGCTCTCGCCAATGCTGTAATACCTGGCCTGAGGATGGTGCACAATGATGGCAGCGGTTGATTGTTCGGGGACAAGTTGAAAGGCACTGGTCAGGGACATACCCAGTTCCTGCTCGATTGGGAGAAGATCAAAGACTTTGCGGTGATCTTCCAAGTCCGGTATGGCCGGGTAACCCCAGGAGTAGCGTTTGCCCTGCCCATCTTTCAAACCGAGCATCCGGCGGATATGGCGATGCAGATATTCTGCCGTAGCTTCAGCAGTCTGCACAGCCAGACCATGATTGAAATACCCTTCTGAATAATCTCCGGATGCCTGTAGCCCGTCAAAGCGTTCAGTCGCGGCTTGCCCAACTGTGACCACCTGGAAGGCTACCACATCCATGATTCCGGATTGAAGCGGCGAGAAATAATCTGCCAGGCAGAGATGCTCGTCATGGGGTTGGCGGGGAAAACTCATGCGTTGCGATTCTCTGGGTTTTCCAGTCGCAACTGAAACCGGATCGAAAATGATCAGTTCATCCCCATCCGCCTGGCAGGGAAAGAATCCATAAACTGCCTGAGGTTTGAGCCATTTTTCAAGCAGGGCTTCCTTCTTCATACGCCGCAGACGGGAATCGAAATCCTGTTTAAGTTTTTCCCAGGCTGCCCCGTGAGTATTCTTGGCACCCCACGAAAGCCGGTAAAGTTCATTGATATTGAGATTCTGGAAGATCGCTTCCAATGGCATGTCCTTGACCACATGCGAACCCATCCTTTCAGGGAAAGGCAGGGGTGCAGGTATGATATTGGAATGTGATTGGATTTTGGTCGTTTCTTCCGGAGCCTTTATCCGGCCAACTTCCATCTCAGCTTCCCTGGTGACCTTTTCCAATAAGGCGCTCTTTTTGGGTTCGTCAATGATGGCTTCCATTGTATCCAAACCTTCAAAGGCGTCCTTGCAGTAAAAAACTCCGGGAGCATATGCCTTGCCACTATCTGTGAACAGGATGCGGCGTCCGAACCGGCGATTAATGGCAGCCCCACCCAATAACACCGGGATTTCCAATCCGCGCCGTTCCAATTCATTTATGATCAGCGGCATCTGCTTGGAAGTGCTTACCAACAAAGCCGAAAGTCCGATGGCGGTTGCTTTTTCTTCAACCGCCCGTGTAATGATCGTTTCAGCAGGAACCTGTTTTCCCAGGTCTATCACGGTATAGCCATTATTTGCCAAAATGGTTTTCACCAGGTTCTTGCCGATATCGTGCACATCGCCATACACAGTGGCAAGGACAACAGTTCCCTTTGTGACGCCTTCCACTTTGTCCAGGTATTTTTCCAGGTGGGTGACAGCTTTTTTCATGACCTCGGCCGATTGTAGTACAAAAGGCAGGATCAATTCTCCTGCGCCAAATTTATCACCTATCTCCTTCATTGCAGGTAGAAGGACTGTATTCAACGTGAGAACTGCTGTTTCGTGTCGGGTTGCAGAAGGCAGGATGATCTCATCAATATCTGCTTCGACTCCTTCCTTGTGGCGATGCAGGATGCGCCAATGCAGACGCTGGGCGGGTGTCATATCCGCAGTCGGGTCAATCAGATTATTCTCCTCAGAGACCTGGACATTTTCGTATCGCTCAATATAACGTTGCAGCGCATCCGGGCGGCGGTTGTAGATCAGATCTTCTGCCAGCTCTTTATCCTGTAAGGAGATATCCGCATAGGCGGTGACATGCGCTGGATTGATAATAGCCATGTCCAAACCTGCCTGCACGCAATGGTACAACATGACTGAGTTAAGTACCGGACGGGATTGGGGGGATAGTCCAAAAGAAAGGTTGCTGACACCCAACGAAGTAAAAACACCCGGTAGGTTTTCTTTAATAAGGCGGATTCCTGCTATGGTTTCTTTGGCTGAATCGGCAAATTCAGGGTCGCCTGTCGCCAGCGTAAATGTCAGGGTATCGAAAACCAGGGCATCCACTGGCAGCCCATGTTCTTCAACAGCCATATCGTGGATGCGGCGGGCGACATCAAACTTGCGTTGAGCTGTCTTGGCCATACCACTTTCATCAATGGTCAAAATAATCACAGCCGCATTATGGCCTTTCGCCAGAGAAAAAATCTTGTCGGCTTTTGCGCGGCCGCCTTCCAGGTGAGTGGAATTGATCAGGCATCGTCCAGGCGCTGTTTTTAATGCAGTCTCAAGTACATCTAATTCAGTCGTGTCTATCACCAGGGGAACTTCAACCCCCAGGGTTAATTTCTTAACAACATTTCGCATCAGGTTTACTTCATCCGGTCGTTCTGTCACTGCAGTGGAGATATCGATGGCATGTGCGCCAAATTCCACTTGCTCGCGGGCGATCTCCAGGATGGCATCGAAATCTTCATCGAGCAGCAAGCGCTTGAATTTTCGACTACCCTGGGCATTGCATCGCTCCCCTATCAGGAGTGGCGCCGGGTCCTGGTGCATGGCAATCGCCTGGATCGATGATGATAAACGCGCCATTGAGCTTTCAGGTCGTATTGGATGAGGTTTATTGTCCAGCCGTTGTATCAGGGCTTTGAGATGCTCGGGCGTAGTCCCGCAGCAGCCTCCCACCACCGATATATTGAACTTCTCAACAAATTCAGCCAGGGCTTCGGCGAATGGTTGCGGTTCAAGCGGGTAGACCGCCTGACCATCCACATTGATCGGCAGGCCGGCATTGGGGATACAGGAAACCGGCAGGATGCATTGTTCCCCCAGCAAACGAATCGGTTCCCGCATGTGTTCCGGACCTGTGGAACAATTCAGGCCGATCACATCGATGGCTAAATTTTCCAGGATGGTCATGGCTGCTGTGATATCTGTACCCAGTAACATTCGTCCAGTCGTATCCAGTGTGATCTGAGCCTGGATCGGTAAATGGATACCGGTTTCTTCAAAAGCTTGCTGTATACCTGTAATGGCTGCTTTGACTTCCAGGATGTCCTGGGAAGTTTCGATCAATATCAGGTCAATCCCTCCCTGGATAAGACCCACTGCTTGTTCCCGGAAAATATCAGCCAGCTCATCAAAACTGACATTGGAAAGTTCCGGATCATCTGTTGAAGGCAACTTTCCGGAAGGACCAATGGAACCTGCTACAAAACGTTTCTGTGCCGGGCATCCATCTTGACCTTCGTGGGAATATTCATCTGCTAACTTGCGCGCCAATCCTGCTGCTGCACGATTGATTTCAAGGATCCGATCCTGGAGACCGTATTCTGCCATCGTCAGCCGGTTGGCCCGAAAGGTATCCGTTTCCAGCACGTCCACCCCCACATCCAAAAACGAGCGATGCACTTGCTCAACTGCCTGCGGGTAAGAGATCACCAGGTAATCGTTACAGCCGTTCAATTTTTCCCCGCCGAAATGTTCAGCCGTCAAATTTTGAGACTGGAGACTTGTTCCCATGGCACCATCAAATATGAGTACCCTTTCTTGTAAGGCATCCAGGTATCGACGATTGGTATATTTTCGTTTGGTCATTAGTGTCCTTTATCTTGGTAATACAATTTATTATTGGTGATAAGAGTGCATATAAAAAAATTTCTTGATTTTCGGAATGGATTCAGCCCAACTCGATCGGTTCAAAATTCCCGGGAAGGTTCTTATCTCCCACTCGCTCACGTTCGCCTTGGAATTTACAAAGTTAATAATTTCTCTAAATGATCGATGTGATCCAGATAATGCTCATAGGTATTGCTTGCGATAACACTCCAGGGTTGCCAATCGGATGGCATTCCATTAAACGCCATTGGGTCATTTAGGTCAGGTTCATCCAATTCTTCCAATAATTCCAGCATCATCTTATAGGTTTGAGCTTCCTTTGCTATGACATCGTTCAATTCTTCATTCCGGGTTGCTGAATGAATAGCGGCATTTCTTTCCTGCAGGGGAAGATTCCACCATTCGGACCCTTCCAACTTATGCTGCCTGAGTAGATTTACCATTTCAGATTCATACCAGCCGATATGTGCGATCACATCTTTGACCGACCACTGCTTGCTATCATCCTTAATCTCCATTTGCTCCTGAGTAAATCTTGATAGCACAGCATCCAGGGAACTCCTTGCTGAGAGGACCAATTTAATAAAATTTTCTTTATTCATCATTAAGACATATCCGATCTTTGATCTTTAAGCAGATATCATTTGTCTAATTATACCTATTTATATCCGCTTTACCTGCTCCTTTACATGCCAATTCATAACAGATCGTGTGTCCTCAAAAATTTGTAAATTTATCCATGTTTTCATTTTTTAGCTCATCTATTTTAAAAATTATTGATTTGTACTACCATCTGGAAATTATCCAAAATGATATATTTTATTTGACTTTTTATTAATTACTCTGTACACTAGTGAATGAAATTTTTGAACTATCAGGAGGAACCATGACAGTGCAATTCCAGTTTGTAATGCGTTCCGGACCAACGCCAGGTAAGGTTTTTCCCCTTGAAGGTCACGAGATCATGATAGGGAGAGAAACTTCCTGCAACATAATGATCAATGACACCGAAGTCTCACGAAAGCATGCCCGTTTGATATGGCAGAGTATGGGTTATTTACTCGAAGATCTTGGTTCAACCAATGGCACTTTCATCAACGGACAGCGATTATTAGAACCTTTACTCTTGCATGGAGGTGAATCCGTATCACTCAGTGAGAATATTATCCTGGTCTACGAATCTACTGCCGACCCGGACGCTACCGTACTTACAACCTCAGCCAGTGCTGACAACCAGGCAGATGCCGAAGCCCGGGTTAAACCTGAAGCATCCAAACCGGTATTTGGTCCTAATGCCCCATCTCAACCAGTTTCCACACCTGCCACATCAGCCCCATCCCAACCGACTCCTGTCAATCCGGAACCAGTTCAACCAGTCATACCAAGAAAATCTAAAATGAATTTGGTCATCTTGTTGGTTGTAGTATTAGGGTTGTTGTGTGTATGTGGTGTTATAGCTATCTATCTTTACCGGGCTCCAATAAGTTTTTGGTGTAAGTCCTTCCCCTTTAATCTAATATTCAAACCTGAGCTTTATCCACAATGCATACCTTAATATTTTTTTAACAGATTATCACTTCCTTCAGGCTTAAAATACTGCAGGAAGTTTTTTGACAATATAATTTAAAATCCCATCCAGAAGGTTATCGAGGATAAAGAGATAACAGAAAATTGACCCATTCCAGGATCATATCCGCCTGTTTTTGATCTCCTGCAGACACATTGTGCGAAGCTGTTCGTAACAGGAACTCAAAGAAATGGTTATCCATTCGATTTGGGCCGCGCAAAAAATCAGCTACGATACCCTCTTGCCGCATGGTATCTCCATCGGGAAACCAGGCTGTCAGGAAATACGCTGAAGGGTCGAGGATCTCCTGATAGAGTCGCAAGCTGTCATAAAATTCGACCGTGATCTTAAGATCATTGATCACACTTTCAGTTACATCCTGCTGCTCTAAAATATTCAAAAAATCCTTTTCCAGTTGCTCCAGGCTGATATCAAAATGCTTGTTCAACCCTGCCTCTAGCGATTCTGCCTGGTCCCCCACAGCATCAATATCCCTGTAAAAGGACTGATACTCATCCCAACCAAATCTCCCAACCATGTACTCAACCAACGCCCCCGCCTCCAGGTAACCGATCTCATGCTGTTGGTAGTAAAAATTTTCAGCCAGGGTTTCCATCGGTATGTAAGAACCCAGTTCCAGTAATGCTGCCGCACGTGGGAGCAAAGCCTCGATCTTGAAGTGCCCACCAGACAGGTATACTGCCAGTCCTTCCACCAGCATCGTTGGCAGTAACTTTCCACCCAGATTTCGATCAAAAATATGCACCATTTCATGATGGATCACCTGGCTGGTGCTATTTCCAGCATAATTATCATCTAGATAGGTAACATAAATTCCATTGCTCGCAAATCCGCCTTGTCCCAGCAGACGTGGAATGAAGGTGATGCTTATGGAAGACTCGATTTCTGTTTGCATGCGCTGACGGACATTTTCAGCCTGGTCATCCACCAAATTTTTCAGCAGTTCTATATCCCTTTCTGCATCCGTACCGGTGATATAAGCCAGTGTACAGCAATCCGAAGTGGTTGTTTCCCAGGCAGCTTTGGGAAAGGGTCTCTCGTCAGCAGATTGTAATTCGACACGATCCTGCCAGGACTGTCCATCCGGTAGGATTTCGTAACTTAATACTTGTTCACCTGCTTCAAGATCTGTTGTATCCCAAACCCACCAAAAAGTTGCCTGCTCTCTTTGACCAACGCCGGATGGCAAAAAATCTTCCGTACCCAGCACTTGGTCGCCCAGAGCCACGCGAACCTGCTGTTCCTCGGCATCCCAATCCGGTGGTGGGGCCACTTCTATACTTACCCGGTCACCGACATACAAACCACCCTCCGGATGATATTGAACGTTGAATACGGGTTCTGCATGACCGACAGGTTGACAGGCACTAAGCAAAAAGATAACCAGAAGTAGGTAACGGCTCATTCGATGATTATATTCGAATTGGGAGGCACAGGACGTTGGCAAATCAAGACAATTGGTAATGGTTTCATCACGAAAGACCCGACCAATACACCAACAGATCTGCGACCAATGGTATTCCTAAGATGATACAATTCGATATTAATGACAGGAATATTGGAAATAATCTTTCCAAGAGCTTCTATACAATAAATAATTCTACAGCAATAACCAATGAGAAATAAAGATCGAATTTTGGGAATATTTGAGGTATAAAAATGACCGATCACCCCGTAACTGCTTCCCCACGCTGGAGCAAAAATACAAAATTAATTATCACCCTGATATTGGTCGTGATCGCTGGAGCGTTCATTATGCGCTTTCACAACCTGCTCGGACCGGTTTTATTTGCGTTTATCCTGGCATATCTGCTTCATCCAGTGGCTTCTTTCCTGGATAAAAAACTACTCCATTCCTGGCGGGGAAGTGTCAGCATTCTCTACCTGGTTTTCATCATCATCCTGATCACCCTGCTCACCTGGGGAGGATTAACCCTTCTGCAACAGATACAAAGTCTGATCATACTCGTTCAAAACATCATTACGCAGCTCCCGGAGTTGATCAACAATCTTTCAATTCAAGTCTTTCAAATAGGACCTTTCCAGCTTGATTTTACAAAAATTGACCTGACATCCATCGGTCAGGAAATTTTATCCGTTGTCCAGCCTCTGCTCGGGCAGTTGGGCAACCTTGTCAGCAACCTGGCCGGTAGTGCTGCCAGCACTTTTGGCTGGTTGGCTTTCATAATCATCATATCCTACTTTTTCCTTCTCGAAAGCGGCGGCTTACGCACAGGCATTATCCGGCTGGACATTCCCGGATATAACGAGGATATCAGGCGCATCGGTAGCGAACTCAGCCGTATCTGGAATGCCTTTCTGCGTGGACAGATCATCATCTTCAGTATGACGGTTATTACCTACTCAATTCTTCTCCCAATTCTGGGAGTTCGTTACGCCATCGGCCTGGCTTTTCTGGCAGGCGCAGCCAATTTCCTGCCCTATATCGGACCAGCCATAAACTGGATCGCGCTGGGACTCGTTACCTTCTTCCAGGTTTATAAACCCTTTGGGCTGACCCCTTTGCTTTATACAGGGTTGGTTATCCTGTTAGCCCTGCTGGTGGACCAGATCTACAATAATTTGATCATCCCCCGCATCATGTCCAAGGCGCTTAAGGTACATCCTGCAGCGGTTCTGATCTCAGCCATCATCGCCGCCAACCTGATCGGATTAATTGGTCTGCTGATCGCTGCGCCTTTATTGGCAACCATGATATTGGTCGGAAAATATACCCTGCGTAAAATGCTTGACCGGGACCCCTGGCCGAAGTCTGAAGTCGAACAGGAAATTGAGACTTTACCATCCATTCGCCAACGCTTTCTGACATGGTGGCGATCCAAACTCACTGCAGCATCCAGGAAGAAACAAGAATAATTATTATTACCCGGTCGGTAAGTGATCGATCAAGTGATGAGATTATGTCTTATAAATTGGACTAAATTTCTTGCCTATCGTATCAAAACAAACGTATAATGAGTTCGTAATTCCTACATACAAACCAAAGGAGCAAAACAATGGCTAATTCACCACAAGAACCCGAAACCAAAACATTGGCAGAGACGGACAACTACCTGGTCTGGAACGCAGAAGAACCGGATGGCGAGACCACGTATCATGTTGAACTTAATAACATCACCCTGCACTTTTTCCAGGAAGAATGGGATGAATTTCTAACACTGGTTGGCAATTTGAAATAATTCTGCTCATTCATGAAAAAACTTAAGAACTCCATCACCGATGTACCCGGTATTCAAGTCGGGCAGGTTGAGGATCTGACCGGGATGACAGGTTGTACTGTCATTTTGTGTGATCAAGCTGCCACGGGCGGTGTAGACCAGCGCGGTGGTGCTCCCGGTACCCGCGAGACTGACTTGCTCAATCCTGTCAACCTGGTGGATAAAGTCAATGCCATCCTGTTGACTGGTGGCTCGGCTTTTGGACTGGATGCTGCTTCTGGTGTTATGCGTTATCTGCAAGAACACAAAACCGGCTACAATGCCGGGAATATTCTTGTCCCGATCGTTCCTGCAGCAGTCCTGTTCGATCTGGGTATTGGAGATCCTTCTGCCCATCCGGATGCAGAAATGGGCTATCAGGCCTGCCAGGTAGCCTCTTCAGATGCCCCTGCACAGGGAAACTTTGGCGCAGGCTGTGGTGCAACTGTTGGAAAGCTTTTCGGCATAAGGCAGGCAATGAAATCCGGGATCGGAACCGCCAGCCTGCACATTGGGGGTGGCGTGATCGTTGGTGCCATCGTGGCGGTTAATGCTTTTGGAGATGTGATCGATCCCGGTTCAAATGAAATTCTGGCTGGCACTCGTTCCACCAGGCTCGGTCCACTAAAACTGGGTGCTTCGGGGTACTTTGCCGATACCCTCAATTCGCTTAGAACCCTGCCCGGACGGGCAGTGATGCGATTGGCAACCCGTTCGAATACAGTTATCGGTGTGGTTGCCAGCAATGCCCGTTTTGATAAAGCAGCCACCTGTAAAGTGGCTCAAATGGCACAGGATGGGTTGGCACGTTGCATCCGCCCGGCACACACCATGCTGGATGGCGATACCATATTTGCGCTTTCCACCGGGAAAAAGCGGGCAGATGTATCCACAGTTGGAGCCTGGGCTGCAGAAGCTCTGGCTTTGGCTATTCTCAATGCCATTCGAGCAGCACAACCTGCCGGTGGTCTGCCAGCTCTGGGTACCGATTAAAAAAATCGGGATAATATCCAATCCTCTATTTACCAAATTATGAAATTTACTTTTATTCAGGGATGGATTAGCAAAAGCATTCGTTTTGAGTGACCGCGATGGTTATTGATATCAGTTTAAAATAAAAATTGGAAAGCCGTAAATAATGGCTTTCCAATTTTTCATCCTTAACTCAAGTCATTGTTACCCGTGTACAGGATTCTTTTTAGCGTTTTCGTTTTTTACCCTTTAGCTCATCTTTCAAGATCAAGCTCAGGAAGACACTCACCAGGCTGACCACCAGCCCCCCCAGGAATGAGTTCCAAAAAACCGGAGCCTGAATGATCAGGTTGAGGCTGAACATAGTTCCAAGCTGGCTTGTCAACCAGAACAGAAAAGTATTGATCACCAGGCTGAACAAACCCAGTGTCAGAATGATCAAAGGCAAGGAGAAGAACTTGAGCAATGGTCGCAGGATGGCATTCACCAGGCCAAAGATCAACGCCAGCCAGATGATCCCCACCCATGATCCTTCAAAGCCTATACCTGAAACGATAAAAATGGCTGCATATAGAGCCACAGCATTGATCAACCAACGTAATAAGAAACGTGACATGACTACCTCCATATAAATGAAATTGATTATTTCCAACAGATCCCTTGCGGAAGCTCAACCTTAGCCGGGATCGACTATGTATTCTCTTACAATTTTATTTACGTAGTTCTACTCCAAAAGTTGTATCCGCTCTCATCCAGACCAATGTCCGCTGTGCATTAAAACCGGCTGCCTGGATGGCCTCCACGGCTTCTCCTCCAGGCAAATCCATTGCCAGGGTCTCATGTCCAACCAGGACACGACGAACGTACAATAACAAGGCTGTCAGGGCACGCGGCTCTGCTTGTTCGGGCAGGGCAGCCCATAATTGACTGGTTCGGCTTAAACCTGCCAACCAGGAGATCGCAGCCACCAACCCGGAGGCATTGGAGATCGTCCAGGTGCGTGTCTCTGATTCAATAAAAAAGCGATAAACAGCAGGCAGCAATCCTGGACGGAATCTGATCCAGGGGATGGGTTGATACCAGGACAAATTATCCGGATAAAGCCTCTGCACCCATTCCTTTTGCAAGGGCCACTGACTTGCTGATCGCTTCTTGATCTCAAATTCACGAAATCCATCCGGCAGGTTCTTGTCGGGTGCAGCCTGCCACTTTGTCCGCCTGGCTTGTTCCCGAAAACCTAATTCTGTGTAAAGCTGAATGGCACCCGGGTTGTCATCCCGAACCTGCAGCCAGGTGGCATCCGCCCTGCGTTTCCTGGTATGTTCCAAGGCTATCTCAGTCAATTGCCGGGCAATACCCCTGCGGCGCTGATCCGGGTGCACAGCCACATTGGCGATCAGGTAGATCTTGCGTCCCTTGAACCGATAAGGTATCAGACTTACATTACCCACCAATGACCCGGATTCTTCCCAGACATAGCCGGAGAGCGGCATGGAGGTACTTTCAACCGCATTGGTAGCCCACTGCAAAAAGCGGTTATCCTTCCCAGCCCGTCGCATTTGCTGGATAAAGCGCTGCCCGTCGGCATCCATCGTGCCGGAAAAACAGGTCTCCACCAGGTCTGCCACGTGTGGCAGATCGCGCATGATGTTGAGTGGACGTAATTGGGAATTCTCTCTCAAAAAAGACTGGGTAATGGCAGACATAGGTACAATTATAAGCCAATATCATGTTCAGATATTTGAACTGCAACTATTGACCTCAACCTCGAGCCGTAGAAAAATAAGCTCTGAGCAAGCTAAAAACAAACAAAAAGGGTGACTCATTACAGCTTATTTCACACTGACATGGGTGATCAATTACTCGGGGCTGCAGATTCGGCGGTCACAAGCGCATTCGGTGGACCGGGTTTATCTACCTTAGGCAGGCGGAACTTCAACCAGATGACAGGCAGCATCAGCATCATGGCGGCCAGGGGTACATAGAACGGCACTTTGGGTCCGAAATTTTGCCACAGAAGCGTACCAACATACGGCATCGGGAGGGATAGAATACCGATACTGCTGGAAAAGAAACCAAAAGCTGTACCGCGCATTTTTTCAGGTACTGCCTTGGAGATCAGCGAATTATATGCCGGTCCAACCAATGCCTGGCCAATACCCAACAAGATCCAGGCGGTTATGAAATAGACATAGGCTGTTACATTGAGCATAATAAAAATGGCTGCGCCCATAAAAATATTCCCCAGTACGATCCCCACCCGTTCACCAAATTTATCAGACAATATGCCACCAAAATAAATAAATACCATGGTCGCAACGGATGCTATCGCACCCAGAGTACCCAATTGGGTCATGCTGATGCCAATAATATTGTTCAAATATAACGGGAAGAGCTGCCCGACCATATTAAAGGTGATATCTCCTACCCCATCTGAGATGAAGATCCAGGTTACAACGCCTCCGGCAGTTAATAATCCGATGACGGATAGAAGTGTGGTTTTCAAGTGACCAAAACTGGGTTTTGCAGCCTGTGTTGTCAGCTCTCTTTTTGCTTTGCGTGCTATCAGGATGCGCACTACAGTAGCGATGCCGTATAGGACAGCCCCGACCCCAAACATCAGGCGAAAACCGTAAGTATCTGCCAGGAAACCACCCAGCGGAGCGCCGATCACACCCACCACCATGAAAGTGCCCTGAACAATGCTGAATACCTTGCCGCGCGTCGCCTCGGACGATTCTTCCGCTACAAAAGCATTAAAGCTGGGTCCCACGAAAGAACTTGCCATTGAAACCCCTGTAATCGCCAACAGCAGCCACCACCACGAGGGAGCTATAGTGAATACGATGTAGCCAGCCAAACCAGCCAGGCTGCCGATGGCTATTGCCTGAACACGACCAATGGCATCCGAGATCCAGCCACCCATAATTTGGAACAGGAGCGGCGCGATCATGGACAGCGCAAAAAAGATCCCAATCTGATTAATTTCAGCACCCAGATCCTGTACATATAATGGCAGTAGCGGTCCATACATTTGTCCACCGATATTTGCCAGGATCATGCTGAATAACAAAATGATCAAGGTCCTGGTCAATAGTGGAGTTTTACTGGTTTTTTCCATTTACATCCTCTAATTTCGCTTAAAATCATCCATTCATAAGCAAAGATTAATTAATGCAATTATTATATTCAATAAATCATATTTGTCAATTATTTTATCAATATTCTTTATATCTATTTTGATATTTTCAAACTTTTCTTTCCCCTGCTCACATCTTGAAGCTTTCCTTGGTTGTGGTTTACAGAAAGAACTTTATGAATAGTAACAATAAAAAGGTGGCATTATATTGACTTATCTAATCATGATTCCCAGGTCATCACCTGCTGATCGATTATCCACTCCCCCCCAATATTATTCAGCAGGAAAAAACTCCCCGAACCTGCCAACCAGTGACTCTGTATACCCAGGTACACCAAAGCTTGATCCATCTGTGCATTAAAACCAACCCGGGAAAGGGTAATGATGCCTGGCGCATCGGGATAGCGATTATAAAATACATCCCAGCCGCTTTGGTTGATCTGGAACAGTTCTTGCTTATCTTTTTCGGAAAGCAAAATGTATCGGCTTCCCAATATCATACTGGTCTTTAAAGGATAAGAACTTTCATTGTGTGCTTTGAAATCTACAAACGTATCCGCTGAAAGATGCAGCAAAGATTCTTCAACATGCTGGTAGATCTCATCAGAAGCCAGCTCAAGCACATCTGACTGCGTCTTTTCCATTATGACCAGCAGATCAGTCGGATATAAGGTCTCGATCAAGGTTGCATAAACGCGTTCTTCTTCTCGGCTCGCATCCGGTGCAGGTGTTATGGTTGGTATCGGTGTGGAAGTCTGCGTACCTATCATCGAACAGGCGCTCAACAGCAGCAGCCCCATGCACACCCATCCAGTTTTTCCCATCATCCCTCCTTACAGTAAAATATACTTGTGCCTTTTACGAGCAAAATTATAATTCCAGCATAAGCATCCATTAAGTTTCATTTCGGCTTCAACATCGGCATCTTGATACCATGTCGATGGGCAGCTTCGATAGCCTGGGGGTAGCCAGCATCCGCGTGGCGAACAACTCCCAGACCCGGGTCAGTCGTTAACACCCGTTCAAGTCTCCTGGCAGCTTCAGGAGTGCCATCTGCTACGATCACCTGCCCGGCATGCTGACTGTAGCCTATACCCACACCGCCGCCATGGTGGAAAGAAACCCAGGTGGCACCTCCAATGGCGTTGATCATGGCATTCAAGATCGGCCAATCCGAGACAGCATCCGATCCATCCAGCATGGCTTCGGTTTCACGGTTTGGACTGGCAACCGAACCGGCATCCAGGTGATCCCGTCCGATCACGATCGGGGCTTTTAGGATGCCATTTGCCACCATCTCGTTGAATTTCAAACCTGCTTTGGCACGTTCCCCATATCCAAGCCAGCAAATTCGCGCCGGTAATCCCTGGAATGGTATCTGCTTCCTGGCCATCCTCAGCCACCGTTTGAGATGTTCATCTTCTGGAAATAACTCCATGACGGCTTCATCCGTACGATAAATATCCTCCGGGTCCCCTGATAACGCCACCCAGCGGAACGGTCCTTTGCCTTCACAGAACAACGGTCGAATGTAGGCAGGTACAAACCCCGGGAATTCAAAAGCATCTTTTAAACCATTATTAAAAGCCTGTTGGCGCAGGTTATTGCCATAATCAAACACTTCCGCCCCCATGCGTTTAAAATCGAGCATGGCTTGAACATGTTTTGTCATGGATGCCATCGCCCGTTGCTTGTATTCACCGGGATTGGATAGGCGCAATTCATCCGCTGCGGTCACACTCAACCCGCTGGGAATATACATCAATGCCTCGTGAGCAGATGTCTGGTCGGTAACCACATCCGGGACAACGCCACGCCCGACCAGCTCACTATAAACATCCGCAGCATTTCCGATCAGCCCCACCGAGCGGGGGATTTCACGCTTCACAGCATCTTCGACCAGGGTCATGGCTTCTTCCAGGTTATCCACCACGCTGTCCACATATCCAATCGCCCGTCTGCGCTCGGCACGTTCCGGGTCAACTTCAACGATCAAGCCCACGCCTTCGTTCATGGTGATTGCCATCGGCTGGGCTCCACCCATGCCCCCTAATCCTGCAGTCAGGGTAAATTTCCCTTTAAGCGAACTCCAGCCTTTTAATTTAGCCAGTGCCCCAAAGGTCTCATAAGTCCCCTGCAAGATCCCCTGTGTACCGATATAGATCCATGACCCTGCCGTCATCTGACCATACATCATCAAGCCACGCGCAGCCAGTTCATCAAAATGCTCCCAGGTAGCCCAATGGGGTACCAGGTTGGAATTGGCGATCAGCACGCGCGGCGCGTCCTTATGGGTATTAAAAATCGCCACCGGTTTACCCGACTGCACCAGAAGCGTTTCATCGTCTTCCAAATCCTTCAGGGTCGCCAGAATGGTATCAAAAGATTCCCAGTTTCGGGCTGCCTGGCCGCGGCCACCATACACAACCAGGTTTTCAGGTTTTTCAGCCACCTCAGGGTTAAGATTATTCTGTATCATGCGATAGGCTGCTTCGGTCAACCAGGATTTACAGGTTAGTTGCGCTCCGCGCGGGGCGCGCACCACACGAGATTCAGACATGTTTCTACTCCTATATATTTATTTTTTCTAATTAAAAGAACCACCGGGCGTAACGGTAGATCACGCAATTAACATAACCCAGTCGCGATTCCTTCGGATTCTTCAATCATCTTTATTCCTTAAAGAACAACCCCTCACAACTATTATACGCTGTGAGAGGTGCTTCACCAGGGTTAATCTTTAATTATTGGTTGTCACCCTAATAATTAAGAAGTTACAACTTATGGATTAAATGGTTTGTTTATTTCTTGTGTCCGTTGGAAAACTGGTTAAACCGGGTGGTTCTGAGCTTCGTTACCAACATTTCCTGTGCCTCGCTCCAGATGGGTTTTAACGGACAATCGTCATCAAAGGTACACTTGCTTGAATCTGAAACACATTCATTCAGATAGATCGGACCATCAATGGCTTCAACAACATCCAGAAGTGAGATATCCTTGGGTTCTTTCGCCAAGGTAACACCACCACTTGCACCGCGTGATGTGTTAAGCAAAGGAGGCTTTCTTGTTGAAAGTTGGGAGATTATCTTGGCCAAAAAAGATCCTGGAATATGTTGTTTTTCGGCTATTTCTCTGGTTGGAGCACGGTTTTGCTCATTCATCTCAAGATTGGGGTCGTATCTTTCGGATAAATAACGTACTGCACGAACAGCATAATCAGCCTGCTTTGTAATTTGCATGGATAACCTCTCGAGTAATATGGATATAATTTATCTTTATAATTGTATATTCATTATCTTTTGTTATCAAGTGATTTTGGTCATGCTGGAAATATGACCTTTTACTCCAAATATCATAAATAAACCAATTATTACCCCAATATTGCAAATTCATGCATCTAAAACAAAATCCGTCCTCTTCCTGGCTTTTCTCAGATCAGGGTTGAGGGCGGATTTAAAGTTAATTATTTATTTACTAATTATCCGTCACTGTCAGGTTGGTTGCTCCAATATCGACTGCTATGGTCAACAAAGGTCCTTCACCGGACTGTGAATATATATTTCCTTGCCGGTTCCAGTTACTACCAACATTAATGTTAGCCAGGTTGCCATCGATGGTCAATTGAACCCGCATTCCCTCCGGGATGATAATCGTCAGGTTGCCCAAACCAGCATTAATACTGACCGAGGCATCACGCTGCAAATTGCCTGAAAAATCCAGGGAATAGTTTCCCGCACCACCGCTGAATTTTAAAATGGAAAAATTCGCGTTTGCAAGGCCATTCAGTGTCACCTGGGATGCACCTGTTTCGTAATGCATCAGGTTCATCTCTACACGGTTCGGTTCCGAAAATGTCAGCCGTACATCTGAAGCGCCATCTTTTACTGTCAGGTTGGTCAGAGAAAGGTCTCCCAGCTCCAGGTCGGCATGGTATGCACCAGCAGTGATCTCCAGATCCATTGGCATTGAGCCAAGTTTCAGATCCCAGGTATTAAGAACTTTGCTGAAATTCGGCACTTTATTGAGGGTATAGCTGCCCTGTTTCAGATATACTGTGTTATCGCTGCTGGTGATTTCTGGTTTAAAATCAGCCACATTATAAGTTGCCATACCGGAAACCAGAATTTCCGACCCGCGGGTTATATTGAGCTCACCCGCCCCAAAAGTGAGCACGAGCCTGGTTGGATTGGTCGAGTCCTTGGGTTGCATGGCTTCGATCAGGAAGGTTTCAGTGGGTCCAGGTGTGATATCTGGCAGTTCGAACGAGACACCACAGGCGCTGACACCCAACATCAGGATGAATAATACTGAACTTATTTTTCGGTACATGGATCAACTCCTCATTTCTTGATAATTATCTTTCAAGTAATATACGTATCCCGGAGTTTTAAGGTTTCATCCACTTTGGTTTAATAGTTTCTCCAGGTCAGCAGTTGTCTCAAGGATCAAATCCGCCCCGTTGTTCTCCAGTTCAGTCTTTTCTCCGAAGCCACATAATACGCCGACTGTCTGGGTTCCGGCAGATTTTCCAGCCCGAATATCCACAGTTGTATCCCCCACCATCAGGCACGCCTCCACTGGCACATTCATTTTTTGCGCCACCCACAAGAGCGGGTCGGGATAAGGTTTGGTATGCTTGCAAGTTTGTGCAGTGGCAATGCATTGAAAATATTGGGATAACCTGGTGTTATCCAGGAACATGCGGGTGGTTCGTTCATCGCGGGCACTGACCACAGCCAATGGGTAACGGCGGCTCAGATCGACCAGCATTCCCCGAACTCCTGGTACGATCTTATGCTCTTTGGGCTTTGGGTGTGAGTGACGTGCCAGGAAATCAATCAAGCCGAAAATCTCATCATCGAACCCGACCACATCTGGCAAACCGATCAAGAGATTTCCTGGAGTTTCCAGCGCCATAATGATCTTGCGAGCCAACCAGCCAGGATCTTTCCCGGGATATAATATGTGAAATGGTTGTAACACCCTTTTAAGCTTATCCGTGTATAGATCATCGGTATCACTGAGCGTGCCATCCACATCAAATAAAATCGCTTGAATAAGGTTTAATTCAATGGACAAGTGTCACCTCGAGCTTATTGTAACTGACATTTGTATCACACAATAAATCGGATAGAAGGTGATTTCGGAGGTAACAGAAACATAATGCGAATCTTTGCCCCCATCTGGAGAGGATTTTGAAATCTGGAAGCTTTTTAAGCGTATATGAAATATATATAATGTTTATTATAAGTGTGTTCAACCCGGAAATTTCTGATATAAATAACCCAGGAGAAAAACCATGTCTGAAGAACCAAAGAACAAGAGCATAATTCCATCACAAAATGGTGGTCTGATCCAGGATTTTATCAAGCACTTCAAATTGATCTGGTTATTGATCTCAGATAAACGCATTAACATATTCTTAAAATTATTACCCGTCGCCTCCCTGGTATACCTGGTATCACCTCTTGACATTCTTTCTGGAATGGCACTTCCTGTCATTGGTGCCCTGGATGATGCCGCCATCATCTGGATCGGTACGTCCCTGTTCATCAGTCTGTGCCCGGAAGTTATCGTCAATGAACACACCTTATCTCTTGAGAAAACTTTATCCGGTACATGGAAAGATCCGCATGGCAATGATGAAATTGTAGATGCAGAAGCGCGTGATATCACTGAAAATACATCCAAATGATCACGGTTAACCTATGGTATATTAACAATTAGATTTCTGGGAAACAGTCATTAAATTTATTTTGGCTATAGGTGTGGACCTCTTATAAGAAATATATCGGTTTCCCCCATGGAAATCTGGAAATCGTCCACCTTAAATAAGTGTCTTGAAATCCCCGGTGAGACAATTTATTGGTACAACAACTGAAAAAATTACTTAATGGAGGTTGTCATGGCTGAGCGTGTTTGGGAAGTTAGTAAAACCTGTTATTGCAATCATGTGGATCTGGAAGTGGCATTGGAAACCCATCTTGTATACCCGGCTGACTTCATACCTGACCAGTACCCGCGCGTTCTCGGACACCGTTGTTCACATGGCTTGCAATGCAACCAATTTTCGCAATCTGCCTGCATTTGGGCTGGCACCAATCCGGATTACGATCCATTCCATGAGTAAAATTCTCTGAATAAAACCTCCAAATCAGCAATCACTGGAAATAATTAGTCTCATCCTTGGAAGAGTTGCTATCTCATTTCGACAATTGGAAAATATCTTCGTAATTAAAAACAAACCGACAGCTCAAAGATCCAGGCTGTCGGTTTGTTATTATTGGTTATAGTCTGGAAGACTATACCAGGGCAACGACTGCCCCGGCCTCTTCAAGCTTCTGTTTGGCATCATTGGCGGCATCTTTGCCGACCTGAGTCATAACCACGCCTCCGGCGGTTTCTGCCAGGGTCTTTGCCTCGCCCAGACCAAGTTGCGTCAACTGGCGAATAGCCTTGATGACCTCGATCTTCTTCGGGCCGGTTTCCTTGATAATTACATCAAACTCGGTCTTCTCTTCGACAGCTTCAGCAGCTGCAGGTCCGGCACCAGCAGCAGCAACCGCAACAGGTGCAGCTGCAGAAACGCCCCAGGCTTCTTCCAACTTCTTAACAAGATTGGCAGCTTCAATCACACTCAGCTTGCCTAACTCTTCAACCAACTTATCGATATTAGCCATTTCAAACTCCTTGTTTCGTATGAATTAATATTCTTTAATAAATTATGCTGCCACAGGGGCTGCATCTTTTTCAGCATATGCATTGATAACTGCTGCAACTTGGCGGCCGGGTTCGGCCAAAGTTCTTACCAGTTTGCTTGCCGGAGCCAGGATCGTACCCAGTAACTGTGCACGAACGACTGGAAGCGGCGGCAGATCTGCCAGGGCTTTAACGTCACTGGCGCTCAGTACCAGTTTTCCCAGGTGACCACCTTTGATCTTGATAGCTTCTGTGCTTTTATCGAATTCAGCCAGAGCTTTGGCAACACCTGGGGCGCTTTCATACGCAAATCCCATTGCAGTGCTGTTTTCCAGGTAGCCGGGTTCTATTGGCATCCCGAGAGCATCGAATGCGCGTTTAGCAAGGGTATTCTTTATGATATGGAATTCGCCACCAGCTTCGCGAACTTTTACGCGTATTGAATCCAGAGTATTCATATTCACTCCAGTATATTCAACCAGAATGAGAGCAGTGCTTTTTTCCATCCATTCCTGGTACTTATTCGTGATGATTTCTTTTTCTTCTTTTGTTAGAGCCATAGAATTTCACCTCCTTTCTTTTATAGAGTTTTTCTCCTCAAAAAAATGGGGAATCACCCATGTCTTTGAATAGAAAATAAAAAGTCTTTGCCAGTGAACCAGGCAAAGACTTTCAAAAATTGACAATTTCGACCACTTTCGGGAGTAAATCCCTTGGTGAGTTTGTCATGCAAGTCTTCAACCTGGGCAGGGAATTAAGTGCCGGGCATACGCACGGGACACCTGCTGTCTTCGGTGAAGTATTTAAATGTTCACAGGCACGAATACTACTATTCGACCTCTTCCATCGACTGAACCTGGGAAAGATCAATTTTAATACCAGGTCCCATCGTTGTAGTTAAAGTAACATGCTTAATATAGTTGCCCTTGGCGGCAGCCGGTTTGGCTCTCTTGATTGCTTCCATCAGCGCAGCCAAATTTTCAAAAAGTTGTTTCTCATCAAAAGAAACTTTGCCGATCGGGCAATGGATGTTGGCAGTTTTATCCAGGCGGAATTCCACACGCCCGGCTTTGGCTTCGGTTACAGCACGAGCCATATCATCAGCGGGTACAACTGTACCGGCTTTGGGGTTCGGCATCAAACCACGCGGACCAAGTACACGCCCCAACTTTCCTACCTTACCCATCATTTCAGGTGTGGAAATTGCAACATCAAAGTCAGTCCACCCGGCCAGGATCTTGGCAAGGGTTTCTTCGTCATCAGCAACACCATCCGCTCCGGCTTCCCGTGCTAGTGCTGCACCTTCACCTTCAGCGAAAACCAGCACACGTACTGATTTTCCAAGTCCGTGTGGAAGTACAACTACATCGCGCACAAGCTGATCAGCCTGGCGGGGATCAAGTCCCATATTAAGATGCAATTCAACCGTGGCATCAAATTTGGTGTTGGAAGTCTCTTTTGCCAACGCAATTGCTTCGCTGGGGTTATAGGCTTTTTCTGGTTCAATTTTAGCCAGTTCGGCCATGTATTTTTTTCCATGCTTGGACATAATCTCTCCTTTGTGGTGCAAGCGGGCTGCTTTCAGCCCTCCCACATTCCTAGTCGACTACGGTGATTCCCATACTGCGGGCGGTGCCCTCAATTTGAAGCATTGCGCCTTCAAGATTGATGGAATTCAGATCTTTCATTTTCAATTCAGCGATCTCACGCACCTGAGCACGGGTCACCTTGCCCACTTTTTCCTTGTTGGGGATGGATGAACCCTTGTCAATACCAGCAGCTTTTCGCAGCAGAACCGGAGCAGGAGGAGTCTTCAGGATAAATGTGAACGAACTGTCTGAAAAAACAGTGATCTCCGCCGGTAATACCTCGCCTAGTCGGTTGGAAGTACGGGCATTGTATTCCTTGCAGAATTGCATGATGTTAATACCATGACCAGCCAGAGCTGGACCAATTGGCGGTGCAGGATTAGCCTTCCCGGCTTCGATCTGCAGTCTTACGATTGCTTTAATTTTCTTTGCCACGATTTCATCTCCTTTGTGGTTTTAGCGGGTGAAACGGGTCACCCTCCCACGCTTCAGGCTGAGTTTGCCTGTTACGCTTTCTCAACTTGCAAAAAGTCAAGTTCAACGGGAGTTTCACGCCCGAAGAAACTGACCATAACGCGCACTTTGTTCTTCTCCATATCGATCTCCGAGACAGTTCCCCGGAAATCATTGAATGGTCCATCTACTATGCGGACACGTTCGCCAACTTTGAATGAAACTTTGATGGTTGGTGAATCGGCTTCCATTCGTTTAATGATTTGTGATACTTCCTCAGGTCGCAGAGGAGTGGGTAATTGACCCATTCCTACAAAACCGGTCACACCAGGGGTATTGCGAACCACAAACCAGGATTCCTCTGTCAATACCATATTGACCAGCACATAACCCGGAAATATATGGCGCTCCACTGTACGGCGTTTGCCATCCCTTACTTCAATTTCTTCCTCGGTCGGTACGACTACATCAAAAACCTTGTCTTTCATTCCCATGGTTTCAATGCGCTGTTCAAGATTGTGACGGACTTTATTTTCATAACCAGAGTAGCAGTGAATCACATACCAGAGAAGTTGGTCGTCCTCAATTTCATCAGGCTCCAATTCAACTGGTTTCTCAGGAGGAGATTTTAGGCTGTCGGTTTCTTTTAAAACCGGCTCATCTGAAGGCGAATTCTCCGCATCAGATTCCATGGGTTCTTCAATTTGCTCTTCCGGGTCTTGCATTTTCATTCAATACCTCGGCTAAAATACCACCAGTTCCAAAAAGAGGGATTACAATCCGACCGCGAGCGTGAGCAGACGCGCTCCAATGATATCCACTGTATAAAGGAAAATGCTGGTTACAACCATCACGATCAAAACAATGATCGTCAGGTTAATGGCCTCCTGGCGGGACGGCCAGGATACTTTACGCAGCTCACCTACTGTCTCATGCACAAAGCGTGAGATGGCATTTGATTTTCTTGCTGCCTTTTTTTTCTCGATTTTTCCGGCCAAGAGAAACTCCTCAATATCTGACGGTTAAAACGCCGTCTCGATTGCAGCTCCCGTTAAGGAGATGACGGCGTTATCGATAACAGGCCAGGCAGGACTTGAACCCACAACCACTCGTTTTGGAGACGAGAGCTCTACCAATTGAGCTACTGGCCTAAGTACTGGCCAGGGGTTTTAGTCCCTGACCAGGTGTTTACTTGGTTTCGCGATGTTCCGTATGTTTCCGGCAGCGTGGGCAGTACTTTTTCAATTCCATTCTACCTGGATCATTGCGCCGATTCTTCTCGGTGGTATAGTTGCGTTCTTTGCAATCATTACATGCCAGTGTTACTACTGGACGTACGCCTTTTTTCTTGGTTGCCATTCTTATTTACGACCTATTCTAGAATCTTGGTGACCACACCTGCGCCGACGGTCAGACCGCCTTCACGGATGGCGAAGTTTTGTCCCTGTTCCAGGGCGATCGGTACGATCAACTCAACCGTCAGGTTGACATCATCTCCAGGCATTACCATTTCCACACCCTCG